>Ga0315912_10000517_pt1 | contig 68685 bp, 62 predicted proteins | sample VfabasoilMG_FD_204469 | JGI IMG/M metagenome (GOLD analysis project Ga0315912, IMG submission 204469) | Garden soil microbial communities collected in Santa Monica, California, United States - V. faba soil | ecosystem: Environmental > Terrestrial > Soil > Garden | place: USA: California... | reverse complement strand
CCTGAGCGTTTCCACCGGCTAAACCCCTGGCCCAGCCTCCCACACTGTCCGGGTGGGGGCGTGTTATACGGCCCACGTTCCCCGGGTTTTTCGGCGGGGGGGGGGGGGGGGGCGAGCTTTTGCATCTACCCTACCCCGGAAGGTGGGTTCGCTACCGCGATTTCTTCGTGGAGAAATTGGCGGCAAAAGTCAGGTTGCTGGCACGCGACGGCGTCGAGGAGCGGACTTAGCTGCAACTTTATCGGGAAGTGCCCGGGCGATGGCTTCGGCCGATTTCACCCAGTGCTCCAGCGAGGAATCCGAGTCAATGCCGGCGGCCGCCACGTAGATCATCGACCTCATTGGTTTACCCGTGAAATCCATCGCGCGGACGTGCGGTTCGCGGCGCGCCTGGGTCGCGGCCTCCGGAGTCAGGCGCAACACCAAGTCGGTCTTCATCACGCCACAGCACATATGCCCGTTCACCAGGAAGCACAAACCGCCGAACATCTTCCGTTCGGTAAACTTGCCGGCCGGCCGCAGAACGAGTCGAACCCGATCCGCCAGTCCCAAGTCGTAAGCCATACGATTATCAGCTTACCGCCCCTGGCATGAGGTCGCATGGAATAAGGCGTGCCCCGGCGTGGATCAACGCAATCATGCGTCTCGATCCGTTTTCCCACATGCTCCAGAATGCGCTTCCCGCAGGCTTCCCGGAGATCGCACTGGCTTCGCTGGCTAACCTGACCGGCGCCCGGAAAGCCGACGCCCTGTACTCCAGCCTCGCCCAACGCCAAGCGGAGACTTCAATTCCGAATGGCCTGCTCTCCCATCTTGGAGTTACGTATGGCGTGGCGGAACCGGAGTTGGCGCAAGTACCAAAGACCGGCGCGGCCGTCATTCTGGTCAACCATCCCCACGGAATTCTTGACGCGGCGCTGTTAGCGTCGTTGTTGCTGGAGTTCAGGTCCGACGTCCGGTTCCTGGCCAACCCGCTGCTTTCGGGGCTCGAAGGCGTTGGGAATCTGATGATTCCAATCGATCCCTTCGGCAAATCGTCGGACCGCCACGCCAACAGCGCATGTCTGCGAATGGCTCTCGCATTTCTACAAGCCGGCGGTCTGCTGGTGATCTTTCCGGCTGGAGAGGTTTCCCATTTCGATTGGAAAACTCGTGCGGTCTGCGATCCGCCGTGGCAGCCGTCCGTGGCGCGTCTGCTGCGGCTGGCCGCGCGCAAGACGAAAGATCTGCAAGTGTTGCCGGCCTTCGTTTTTGGGCGGAACAGCGCGTCGTTTCAGTGTGCGGGGTTTATTCACCCTCGCCTTCGCACGGTGCTTCTATTGCGCGAACTGCTGGCCAAGCGCGGCGGCCAATTGAAGGTGCGGATTGGCCGAAAAACTCCAGTAGCAGGGGTTCTGGCTGAAAGAACAGACGTGCAAGCGATCGAATACCTTCGCTGGCGTTGCGATCTACTCGGAAAGATGGCCGCCTTCAAACCAAAGACCCGGTGGCCCTTGCCGAGACGAAAAGTACAGCAGCAGGAGACCACGGGGCCGCAACCGGTGGCGCGGATGGCGGCGGAAATTGACTCGCTGCATTTTCTGGCGGAAGCGGGCGACCTGAGAGCCTACGTTGCAGGCTCCGGGCAAATCCCCAGTGTGATGGCGGAGATTGCCCGGCTTCGCGAGGTGACTTTTCGAGCCGCCGGCGAGGGGACCGGGCAGAGCGAAGACCGGGACGAATTCGACGCGCACTACCAACATCTGTTCGTCTGGAATCAGTTAAAAGGCGAAGTCGTGGGCGCCTATAGAGTCCGTTCCACGGAAGCCGGCGTGCCGGGTCTCTACACGGCCACCTTGTTTCGCTACGGCGAGACATTTTTGGAAAGACTCGGTCCGGCCCTGGAGCTGGGCCGTTCGTTTATCCGGCAGGAATACCAGCGAGACTTCGCCCCCCTGTTGTTGCTCTGGAAAGGCATTGGCAAGCTGGTCTCGCGCAATCCGCAATACCGCACTTTATTCGGACCGGTGAGCATCAGCAGTGACTATCAGTCCGCCTCGAGACAGATCATGGCCGGGTTCCTCAAACGTATTGCCTGGTTCGATGACTTGGCGCTGCTGGTGGCGAGCCGGCAGCCCTTTGTCCCGCGTTTGCAGTCGCTCGCGTTCGATGTCGACGAGTTGTCCGCCGCGATTTCCGACATCGAGGCCAAGCCTGCGGGCATTCCGGTCTTGTTGCGGCAGTATCTCAAACTGGGCGGGAAGTTGTTGGGGTTCAACGTGGACGCGCAGTTCTCGAATGTCGTGGATGGACTGATTGTGGTGGACCTGGTGAAGGCGGAGAAGAAACTGCTCGAACGGTATCTGGGAAAGGCGGAAGCGGAAGCGTTCTTACGCTTTCATCGCGAGCACTGAAGTCAGCTCGCGAACGGTAAACGGGGCCGCGCCACGCCGGCAATTAATGGCCCCGATTTCGAAGGCGATTCTCCATTGCGTGCCGAGGCTGCGATAAGCGTCAACGATGCCAACCCTCGGATCGTAGATGTGCGCGGCTTCCCCGCCGACGCCGTTCAGTTCAATTACCGAGAAGGAGTGGCCAGCGCGGAACGCCTCCCGGGATGCAGCGCGGATATCGAATCTGCCGATGTAGAACCCTTGATGCGCGCGGGCAATGTTGTCGATGGCCTCTTCCAGTTCGGGCGTTCGCAAACTGGTTGCGTCGAGGAACACCGCGCCGCGGCAGTGGGATCCGATCTCCGCCAGCGGAACCGCCTCGCCCATGGCCGGGATCTTGGACATCGGAGTGGGACAGAGTTCGGCGTAAGTCCTCACCATGCAGACGGCGCGCTCGTCGGCGAGTATGAGCTGTTGAAGGTCACGGACACCGTCGCCTTTGACCGTGGGAAAGCACTTCTCGGTGATGGAGAATATCGTCCCTGTATGCGCGCCCGGGTAGCGATAGTAGAACACACCGAACTCGAGTCCCTCGATGTAGCGCTGGAGAATCGTAGCTCCGCTAGCGGCTTGCAGATACGCGGCTAAGGACTCCTCGCTGCGGATGATCGCCACGCCGGCGCCACGCTCGCCGATATCTGGTTTGAGTACAACGGGGTAGGTCAGACGGTGCTGGCGCATGAATTGCGAAGCAGCCCTCACGCGGTCTTGTGGACCCTGGGTGCTCGAAATGAGCGTGAATTCCGGCACAGCGCCGGGACACCTGGCCAATCGAAGGAGAATTTCCGCCTTGGATTCGCCGACCAGTCCGCCGGTCGGAATGCCGGGATTGGCGGCGGTGAAAACCGTCAGCGATCGGTGCCTGATGGCCAGGAAAATCAAATACGGTAGCAACGGGAGATAGACCGCCCAGATTGGCCAGAACTCCCACTGCAGGATCCGGCGAACCGAGCCAACCACCCGCCGGCGGGATTCGTAGCTGCCAATCAATCGGAGCAGGCGGATTAATAGAAAGAGGGAGACCGCCATCACCGGAATCCAGTGAACGCTGCCAGCGAGCCGCGAGCCGGCGTTCGCCGACGCGCCAACCAGAAGTGGCGTCCACAGCAAGGATGCGACGAATAGCGCCACGGAGAAGCGAATAATGTTGATTCGCAGCACCCCCGCGGCAAAGTACGTGGGAAGGCGGAGACCCGGCGTGAAGCGGCTTAGCAATACCACTCGCAGGCCTTTCGACTCCAACCAGCTTGCGGCTTCGGCGACCTTGCGTTCGGGGATGTAGCGGCCCACCGGTTTCCAATGCAGGATCGGCCGCCCTACGAATCGCCCCAGTGCAAACAGAATCAGATCGCCAAAAAAGATGCCCAACGTGCAGGCGGCGACGCCAGGAGCGAAGCCGATCTTGCCTTGCGAAATCAGGATGCCGGCAGTGACGCAGGCCAAGTCCTCGCTGATGAACGTGCTCATCGCGAGCCAGAAGAGTACGGTGAACATGGATGGGTTCCTTAATTCATTCGCGGGACGCGCAAGGTCTCGCCCGGAGACCAGCGGCAAGGGGCCGATGGCGTATAGAAAAAGCTCACTTCCACTGCGTTAACTCGAATCCAGGAGAAGCTCACCGTCTCCGCGTCCGGCCGATGCATACAGGCCGAGTAGGCGCTCGGCGACTTGCCGTGACTCTCGTGGAACGAATACAGCAGATTTGGATTCACGGCGCTCGATTGACGCCGCAGCGAGTCAAACGCCGCGTGCCGGTGCTGGCGAACGCCACGGGGATCTAAGGACGACGAACTGATCAAGCCATGCGCCGCACGGTCGGTGAGATTCCGCTTCTCCCGCCCATCCCAGGCGAAAAGCTGGGCCGGTTCGCCCGGAGCAAGAATCACCAGAGTGAAGGGCCGGAACCCGCTGGGGTGCATCGTTTCAACGGCGCCCCATATAGCATCAACGGAGCCAAGCCGAATCAGCCGCGCGGGCAATTTCCCCCGGCTTTCCTTAGCCGGTTCGCAGGCGATGGGCCCATCCGCTTCACCGAGATTGCAGCCATTGAGCAGCGCAACGGAGATGCCCCGCGAGTTGGAAGCGATCCATGTACCGCCGCCTTCGGGATCCCTGGGAGAGACGACTTGCAGCTTCGATTCGGTACGGACGCAAGGCGGGATCGCCCGAGCCCTGGACCGCTTCTCATCGCGGTTGCAAAGCAGGTCATAACCGTCCGCGCTGAGCGTCCAGCTAACGGTACACATTACGCCGCTTCCTGGTGTTTTGCATAGCGCAGCGTTGAAGGCGCCATGCCAAAGTCCGGATCGAGCGCGACGCCGTGGGCCTTTATCGTCACCGCGATGAGCGCGAAATGATGAATGGTGTGACTGCTCAGCGTCTGCAGTTCACGGGAGAGGGAGGATGGCAACCAGGGATTCAAGCCGGCCTCATCGTCGAAGTCCTCCATTCGCACAACCAAGGCCTCGCCTTGCCGAAGAACATCGATCCCGTCCAACCGGCCAATGATTCCCCGCATTCGTTCCATTGCATGCTGGCGGTCGTGTTCCGTCTGGCGATCCCGTCCCCGCGCGTCATAGTCAATTGCGCCTGACTCAACCCCGGCCAGAAAACTGTCGTAGAAATCGAGGATGTGCCGGAGGTGACTGCCGGCCCTGTGTGGCGGTAATCCGGCGGGCATATCGGCATAGGCGCTGTCGCTAAGCGTGCCAACCAAACGAATGGCCTGGTTGAGCCAGCGTGTGTTCGCACCGATCAGCGCCTGCAGTCTTTGGAGATTGGGAAGTGCTGAGGACATCTCTGCGCAATATCCATTTGTGCCCGCCGCTTATTCCCTCGCCATGAGCGAAAAACATTACGGAATAAGTCGAGCCGCGACGTTCATGTAGCAGATACAAACGATGACAAAAACGACGGATAAATTGGCGGCGGGTTGGCCGGAGTGCCTGATGGAGGCTGGCTGTCTGGGCCTCTTTATGGTGTCGGCGTGCCTGGTAACGGCCCTGTTCGAGCATCCACACTCCGCGTTGCGCCAGGCGATTCCGGACTCGCTCACCCGGTCTGCCCTGATCGGCGCCGCAATGGGAGTAACGCTCGTTCTCATCGTCCATTCGCCCTGGGGAAAACAGTCCGGGGCGCACATGAATCCGGCGGTCACGTTGACCTATTTAAGCCTTGGAAAGGTAGCGCCGGCACACGCCGGCGGCTACATCGTGGCGCAGTTCTTCGGCGGCATTGCCGGTGTCTGGCTGGCATGGCTGCTCGCCGGAGACGCGCTGGCCGATATCACGGTAGACTTCGCTGTCACGCGACCCGGCCCGGCCGGCCAAACGGCAGCTTTTCTGGCCGAAACCGCCATTTCTTTTCTGATGATGGGCGCGGTCCTCCTCTCCGCGAACTCGCGCACCTGGTCCCGGCGGACTCCCTTCCTGGCGGGCGCGCTGGTGGCGTTGTTCATCACCTTTGAAGCACCCCTTTCGGGGATGAGCATGAACCCGGCCCGAACGTTCGCATCGGCCGTAACGGCCGGCGAATGGACCGCCATCTGGATCTACTTTTCGGCGCCGGTGCTGGGAATGCTGCTGGCCGCCGCCTTCTATCAATTCGCGCCTGGCGCCAGGCTTGTTCACTGCGCCAAGCTGCACCATCACAACAAGAAACGCTGCCTTTTCAACTGCAACTACGGAGATCTACATGCTGAATAGCGATTCCTATGACGTCATCATCATCGGTACAGGCGCGGGCGGCGGGACACTGGTCCGGCGTCTGGCCCCAACGGGAAAGAGGATCCTGATCCTCGAACGCGGAGACTACATTCCACGCGAGAAGGACAACTGGAACCCCGGCGCCGTCAACCTCCGGGGCAAGTATCAGACCAAGGAGACATGGCGGGACAAGGACGGCGCCGAACTGCATCCGCACACGAACTACTGCGTGGGAGGCAACACTAAGTTCTACGGCGCCGCTCTCTTTCGCCTTCGCAAAGAAGACTTCGGAGAACTCCGGCATCACGGCGGGCTGTCACCGGCGTGGCCTGTCGGCTATGACGAAATGGAGCCGTACTACACGGAGGCGGAGGAACTCTACTCGGTCCACGGCCAGCGCGGAGAGGACCCCACTGAGCCGCCGCGAAGCAAAGAATACCCGCACCCCCCGGTAAGCCACGAACCGCGCATACAACAACTAAGCGACGACTTTGCCCGGCTCGGGCTGCGCCCGTTCCACACTCCGCTCGCCGTTATGCTGAACGAATCGAATCGCCGCGATAGCAAATGCATTCGCTGCGCGACCTGCGACGGATTTCCGTGCCTGGTCAACGCCAAGGCCGACGCGCAGGTGGTGTGCGCCGATCCCGCCTTGACTCACGACAACGTCACACTCCTGACAAACGCCAAGGTGGAGCGCATTCTCACCAGCCCTTCTGGGCATGTGGCCACCGGTGTCGAGGTCATGCTGGAAGGCCAAAAACATCTCTTTTCCGCTTCGATCATCGTGGTCTCCTGCGGTGCCATCAACTCCGCGGCACTGCTGCTGCGTTCCGCCAATGGAAAGCACCCCAACGGCCTCGCCAATGGCTCTGACGCCGTCGGCCGCCACTATATGGGCCATATCAATTCGGTGCTGATGGCAATCTCCAAGTTGCCGAACCCGACGGTCTTTCAAAAGTCGCTTTCCGTGAACGACTACTACTTCGGCGACGACGATTTCCGATACCCGATGGGCCACATCTCCTTCGTCGGCAAACTGGACGGGGAGACGCTGAAAGCGGGCGCGCCCGCCATCGCGCCCGGATTCACGCTCGATCTGATGGCCAACCATTCGCTCGATTTCTGGCTCACGTCCGAAGACCTGCCCGATCCGTGTAATCGCGTATCGCTCGATCGCGACGGGCGCATCGTCCTCAGCTACAAGCCCAACAACGAAGAGGGCCACAAACAGCTCATTCATCGCTTGGAACAGGCCATGAAGAAACAAGGCAATGGACAACCCCACGGCCACGACTTCCACGGACTGTTCTCCCGGAATCTGTTCCTCGGTCAGCGTATTCCGTTGGCCGGTGTGGCCCACCAGAACGGGACGATTCGTTTCGGCAACGACCGTCGAACCTCGGCGCTGGACCGCAACTGCAAGGCACATGAACTGGACAATCTCTACGTCGTCGACGGCAGTTTCTTCCCGTCCAGCGGCGCGGTGAACCCGGCCCTTACCATCATCGCCAACGCACTTCGCGTCGGCGATCATCTCAAGGCGCGGCTATAAGGAGGCCATCGTGTTACGTCGCACCCTCCTCTCGCTCGCCTTCGCCGCTATCGCCGCCGCCGGACCCGCGCTCAACACGGGGGTCGATTCCATTGGCATCACGGTTTCGGACCTGGACCGTTCCGTCGAGTTCTACTCCAACGTCCTGCACTTCGAAAAAGTAACCGAATACGAAGCGGCTGGCGATGAGTTCGAGCACCTCAAAGGCGTCTTCGGCCTACGCTTGCGCGTCGCCCGCCTGCGGCTCGGCGGCGAGTTCATTGAACTCACCGAATACCTGACGCCCAAAGGGGCTGCCATCCCAGCCGATTCGCGCAGCCATGACCGCTGGTTTCAACACATCGCCATCATCGTCACCGATATGGACCGTGCCTACCGGTGGCTGCGCGCGCACAATATTCGCCACGCCTCCCCCGGCCCTCAGCGGCTGCCGGAATGGAACAGGAACGCCGCGGGAATCCAGGCCTTCTACTTCTTTGACCCGGACGGCCATGCGTTGGAGATCCTCTCGTTCCCGCCGGATAAAGGCGAGAACTGGCGGCAAATCGCCAGCAAAAAGCCCAGTGAAACTCTTTTCCTGGGAATAGATCACACCGCAATTGTGATTTCCAATACAGAAGCGAGCTTGCGGTTCTATCGCGATCTGGTCGGCCTGAAAGTGGCCGGTGAGAGCGAGAACTACGGACCGGAGCAGGAGCGCCTCAACAACGTATTCGGCGCCAGGCTTCGCATCACGGCGCTCCGCGCGGAATCGGGTCCGGGAATTGAGTTTCTCGAATACCTGGCTCCGCAGGATGGCCGGCCTTATCCTGCCGGCGCCCGGGCAAATGACCTGGCGCACTGGCAAATCAGATTCTCGGGGGCGAACGCGGAAGAAGCCGCGCGCGCGTTCCGGAAATCCCGGACGACGTTCATATCAACCGGGGCGGTTTCCATGCCGCCAGGCGATGTGGGGTTCCGGAAATCTGTCGCGGTACGCGATCCCGATGGCCACGCCGTCGAGGTCGTTCAGAAGTGAATCCACCAAATCAAACAAGGAACAATACAATGACCAAGCTGAACCGATTTTTCTCCGTTTTCGCGCTGATGACCGTTATGGCCGCCGGCGTCTCTTTTGCCGCTAAGAATGACACGCACATGTCCGGGATGTTCGCAGGGCCGAAAGCAAACACCGGAACCGTGACTCACTCCGTTGAGAACGGCAAGAGTATCCTGCGCGTCTCGTCGGATTTCAAGGTGCCCGACACGCCTGCGCCCACCTGGCGCGTGGTTGACAGCAACGGGAACATCTACACGCTCGACGCCTTCAAGATCAAGGGCGGTGAAAAACGCGAAGTCGTCGTTCCGGGCTTCATCGGCAACATCGCCAAAGTGCAGGTGTACTGCGCGTGGGCGGAAGTGCTGCTCGGCGAGACGAGCTTCCCCTCACCAGTGAAGTAGCGTTACAGCGCAAGTCACCGCCAGGGAGGCGCGGATGGCCAACGGCACAACCCGCATCCCTGGATTTTTTTCGAGATCCGGGAATAATCTATGACAGCGATGGTATTTCAAAGCCGTATGCAGCGCTCCGACACAGTTGACAAGTGGTTGGACTCCGCGGGAGTCCTCGCAAGCGGACAATCGGCCAACCGGTCGAACACAGATCAATTTGAACTAGAAGCTATGCCCCACATGAACGATCTCTTTCGGACTGCGACGCGTCTGCTGGGAGACCGATCGCGGGCTGAGGATGTTGTGCAAGAGGTCTACCTGCAGGCCTGGAAGTCCTATCATCGATTCGAGCCGGGTACGAACTGCCGGGCTTGGCTGTACAAGATTCTGTTTCACTGCGTAAACCATCATCGCCGGAAATGGTTCCGCTTCCCTCTGCTGCGGGAAGCCGAAGAGTTCCTGGAAGCGAATCTGATCCAGCCGGCGGTTGTTCCCGACTTTCTCACTGACCAGGATGTGCTCGCGGCGCTGGACAAAATACCGTCGGATTACCGCAGCGTTGTGCTCCTCGTGGATGTCGAGGAGTTCGCCTACAAGGACGCCGCCGAGATCATTGGCGTACCCATCGGGACGATCATGTCCCGCCTCAGCCGGGGGCGAAAGGCGCTCCGGGGCCTGTTGGAGGAAGTGGCCATGAGCTACGGCGTGCGTAAGCAAAGGGAGGAAGCGATATGAGCGAGAACAATTTATTAAAACGTGCCGTGCACGCACAGGAAGTACCCCCGCAATTGCAACTGCGCGTTCTGACGGCGATTCGCGCCGAAGCACAGAAGTCCGTCAGATCCTCAGCCTGGCGCTGGATGGCTCCCAGCCTGGCCGCGGCCGCGTTTGCCGCCTTCGCGGTGGCCTTCTTTTTGCCGCGCGGGCAGTCCCCGGACAGCTACATCGCCACGGTCACCAGTAGAGTCTCAAACCTGATGCGCGTGGGTATGGGAGACCATATTCACTGCGCCGTCTTCCGCAAGTACCCCAAGACTCCCGACCCCGTCGAAAAGATGAAGCGGGAACTGGGGCCGGAATACTTCCCCCTGATGGCCGCGGTAAACGCCAATGCGCCCGCCGGCTTTGCATTGCAGATGGCGCACCAGTGCCGCTTCCAGGGGCGAGGCTTCATTCACCTGGTCTTGAAGAACGGCGAAAAGATCATGTCGGTGGTGGTGGCGCCCAAGCAGGACAAGGAGACGTTCGCCGCCGATCGCCTCGTGCCCGCGATGTCCCACTCCGGGATCGCCTTCTACCAGCAGGGTGCGGCGGAGTTTCAGATCGCGGCCTTTGAGAACGGCAGTCACCTCGTCTATTTGATCTCCAGCGAGCCGGCATACAAGAATCTGCGGATGATGCTGGCGATGTCCGCAGGGTTGAACGAAGCTCTTCCCAAGTCGTAATACCTCCAACAACTCGTACTTCCCAAGGCGGGGCTAATCACCAATTAGCTCCGCCCTTTTTCTTTTTGCGGACAGGGAATATTGATCCGTTTGGCGGGATTGATTGCCATGACCGCCGAAGAGATCAGACTGGAACAATCACGGAATCGGACCTCCCATTGGATGCGCTGGGGGCCGTACCTGAGCGAGCGCGCTTGGGGTACCGTTCGGGAGGACTACAGCCCCGGCGGAACCGCATGGGAGCACGTCCCCCACGACCATTCCCGCTCCAAAGCCTATCGTTGGAACGAAGACGGGATCGCCGGGATCTGTGACCGCCACCAGAAGATCTGCTTCTCAGTCGCCCTTTGGAACAGCCGCGACCCGATCCTGAAAGAGCGCATCTTCGGCCTCACCGGGAACGAGGGGAATCACGGCGAGGACGTCAAGGACTGCTACTTTTACCTCGACAGCACGCCCACCCATTCCTACATGCGGTACTTGTACAAGTACCCGCAGGTCGCCTTTCCCTACAGCCAGTTGGTAGAGGAGAACCGACGGCGGGGCAAGCTGGAGCCGGAGTTTGAACTGCTCGACACCGGCGTATTCGCCGACAACCGCTATTTCGACGTCTTCGTCGAGTACGCCAAGGAAGGGCCCGAAGATATTCTTATTCGGATAAACGTTGCCAACCACGGGCCGGAGGCAGCGTCGCTCGACGTCCTCCCGACAATCTGGTTCCGTAATACCTGGTCCTGGCGGCAGGACATCCGCCGCCCGCATTTGCACGGACAGAGCCCTACCGCGATCGAATTGGACGAGCCCGTCTATGGCCGCCGCTGGCTGATCCATGACGCAACCGGCGAATCGCTATTTACCGAGAACGAAACCAACACGCGCCGTCTGTACGGCCACGATAACGGAACCCTGTTCGCCAAAGACGGCATCAACGATCGCATCGTGAACGGCAATCTCTCTGCCGTGAATCCCGCGCGCGAAGGGACGAAGGCGGCGGTTCACCATCGGCTCGAAGTTCCGCCCGGCGCTACGCGGACGATACGCCTTCGCCTAACAGACCGCCCGGAACACGGCGAACTCGACGCCGCAAAATTCGACGAAGCATTCACCATCCGCGAACGCGAGGCCGATGAATTTTACGCCTCCGTAATCCCCGCCGGCCTGAATGCCGACGCCCGCAACGTGATGCGCCAGGCCTACGCCGGCCTGCTGTGGTCGAAGCAGTTCTATCACTACGTCGTCAAGGATTGGCTGAGCGGTGACCCCGCCGGTCCCGCGCCCCCGGCCGAACGCAAGTCCGGCCGGAACGCGGATTGGTCCCATCTTTACAACGCCGACGTGATCTCCATGCCGGACAAATGGGAATACCCGTGGTACGCCGCCTGGGACCTCGCTTTTCATTGCGTGCCGCTGGCGCTCGTCGATTCCGAATTCGCCAAGGAGCAGCTCGCGCTTATGTTGCGCGAATGGTATATGCACCCCAACGGCCAGTTGCCGGCCTACGAGTGGGCGCTCGGCGATGTCAATCCGCCCGTGCATGCGTGGGCCGCATGGCGCGTCTACAAGATTGAGAAAAAGCGCCGCGGCGTTGGCGACCGCGTATTCCTGAAGCGCATATTCCACAAGCTGCTGCTGAACTTCACCTGGTGGGTAAACCGGAAGGACGCCGAAGGCCGAAATGTCTTTCAGGGCGGGTTCCTTGGCCTCGATAACATCGGCGTCTTCGACCGCAGCGCGCCGCTGCCTACGGGCGGTCATTTGGAGCAGGCCGACGGCACCGGCTGGATGGCGATGTACTGTCTGAACCTGCTGGCCATCGCGCTGGAACTGGCGAAGGAGGATCCCTCCTACGAAGATGTTGCCAGCAAGTTCTGGGAGCACTTCCTCTACATTGCCAACGCCATGAACAACATTGCGCACGGGAGCATCGGGCTCTGGGACGACACGGACGGCTTCTTTTACGACGTGCTGCATATACCCGGCAAGGGCCACATGCCCTTGAAGATTCGCTCCATGGTCGGCCTGATTCCGCTGTTCGCCGTCGAGACACTGGAGCCCGAACTGATGTCCCGCCTGCCTGGCTTCAATCGGCGTCTGAACTGGTTCGTCGACAACCGGCCCGACCTCACCGGCAACGTCGCCTGCATGCAAAGCGAGGGGCAGGCCGACCGGCGCCTACTCTCCATCGTCAACGCGGACGAACTGCGGCGCGTACTTCGCATCATGCTCGATGAATCCGAATTCCTCTCGGACTACGGCATTCGCGCCCTCTCGAAGCGTCACCGGGATCAGCCCTTCGTCTTTCCCGTGAACGGCTCCGAATACCGCGTCTCGTATGAGCCGGGCGAATCGAGCACCGGTCTCTTCGGCGGCAACTCCAACTGGCGCGGGCCCATCTGGTTCCCGGTCAATTACCTGCTCATCGAATCACTGCAAAAGTTCCACCATTACCTCGGCGACGGCTTCAAAGTGGAGTGTCCCACCGGCTCCGGGCAGATGCTCACACTGGCCGAAGTGGCCGCGGAACTCTCGCGCCGGCTGACGCGCATCTTCCTCAGGAATGAAGCCGGCGCCCGCCCCGTGCATGGCCAACAAGATGTCTATCGGCAGGATCCGCATTGGAAGGACCTGATTCTCTTTCATGAGTACTTCCACGGCGACAACGGATCCGGAGTCGGCGCCACCCACCAGACCGGCTGGACTGGCCTCGTCGCCAAATTAATTGAACAGAGTGGAGAATCCCTATGAAAATCGATCCGATCCGCCGTGCCGGCCAGGAACTCGGCAAAGAAAAGGAATGGCTGGAGACCAATGGCTTGGGCGGCTATTCGTCCGGCACGGTGACCGGCATACACACACGCCGCTATCACGGACTGCTGGTGGCGGCAACCGCCCCGCCCGTCGGCCGGCTATTAATGCTGTCGAAATTCGAGGAAGCGCTGATAGTCGACGGGCAGCGATTCGACTTCTCAGCAAATGAATACCCCGGAGTCACCCATCCCAACGGCGCGCAGTATCTCTGTGAATTCCGCCTCGACCCCTTTCCAATTTTTACCTATCAAATCGCCGGCCTGGAAATCGAGAAGCGGATCTTCATGGTGCACGGCGAAAACACGACGGTTGTCGAGTATGAACTCCGCTCCCTCGATTGGGACCCGCTGCCGGAATGCCAACTGGAGCTGCGGCCGCTCCTCGCGTTCCGCGACTATCACTCGACCGCGCATCGCAATGACGCGATCAACGGCGCTTTCACGGTCTCCGACGGCGGCACCGAATTGCGCCCATACCGCGATCTTCCGCCGCTCTATCTCGGGCACAGCGCCGCAGCCGTGGAACAGACCGGGCATTGGTATCACGACCTCGAGTATTCAATCGAACGCGACCGCGGCCTGGACTTCCGCGAGGACCTGTTCAACCCCCTCGTCCTCCGCTTCTCCATGAACGCCAGCAGCCATGCCACGGTCATCGCCTCCACCATCCCGCGAAGCTCAGATGCCGCCGCGAGCCTAAGGGAATCCGAGCAGCGCCGCCGCGCCCGCCTGGCCGACTCCATCGAGTGCCACAACTCGCTCGTTGGCCGCCTCGCCGTCGCCGCGGATCAGTTCATCGTGAAGCGCGGCGAGGGAAAGACGATCATCGCCGGGTACCACTGGTTCAGCGATTGGGGCCGGGACACCATGATCGCCCTGCCCGGACTGACGCTCGCGACCGGCCGTTTCGGCGTCGCCCGCGAAATACTCGCCACCTTCGCCCGCAGTATCGATCAGGGCATGTTGCCCAATCGATTTCCCGATCAAGGCGAGACGCCGGAGTACAACACTGTCGACGCGACACTCTGGTTCTTCGAAGCCGTTCGCGCCTATCTGGCCTACACCGGTGACTACGCGTTCGTCCAATCGCGAATCTATCCTCAGCTGAAGGACATCCTCAATTGGCATCTCGGCGGCACTCGCTATGGCATTCACGTCGACGAAGATTGCCTCCTCGCTTGCGGCGAACCGGGAGTCCAACTTACCTGGATGGATGCCAAAGTCGGCGATTGGGTGGTCACGCCACGTACCGGCAAACCGGTCGAGATTCAAGCCCTTTGGTACAACGCGCTGTCCATTATGGAAGAACTCGCCGCGGCCTTCGGCGACCGCGATCTCCAGGTCCTCGCGAAGGACGCCGCCGTCACCGCGAAGACAAACTTCAATGCCAAATTCTGGAACAGCAGCGCGAACTGTCTCTACGATGTAGTCGGTCCCAACGGCCCTGACGGCGCCATCCGCCCGAACCAGATCTTCGCCGTAAGCCTGCATCACTCCCTGCTCGACGCCGATCGGGCGTGCCAGGTCGTGGATGTGGTCCGCCGTGAACTGCTCACGCCCCTGGGCCTCCGAACGCTCTCGAACGTCGATTCCCAATACTGCCCGCGGTACGAGGGCGGTGTCAGGGAGCGTGACGGCGCGTATCATCAGGGCACCGTCTGGCCGTGGCTCCTGGGGCCGTTTATCACCGCTTATGTACGGACGCACGGCCGGTCCGAGTGCTCCCGTCACCAAGCGATGCTTTGGCTCAAAGGAATCGAAGATCACTTGCAGGAGGCCTGCCTCGGACAGATCTCGGAGGTCGCCGACGCCGCATTCCCTCATCAACCGAACGGCTGCACGGCGCAGGCGTGGAGTGTCGCCGAACTGCTACGCAGCGCCGTGGAAGACGTCTTTGAGATCCGGCAGCGGATCGCACTGGCGGCGTAGGCGGCCGTAATGCACAAGATCCGATGCGCGGAAATTTGGGGCGGCAACCGCCCCGTTGATACCAGCGTTTGCACCAGCGCCCTCTCGGCCGCCATTCACTCCAAGGTCTGCGACGGCGAGGCCGGTGGCGACATCTATTATTTCAGCGTCTGCTCCTACGACCAACTGACGCGCATCGCGATTGCTGATCTGCGCGGTCACGGGGATGAGGCCAGCCAGCTCAGCCGCTGGCTTTACCAGGCCCTGGAGGAACGCATGAACACGCTCGACGGCGCCGGAGTACTGACCGAGCTCAACAAACTCGTTCACGCCCAGGGCTTCCAGGCGATCACCACCGCCGCGATCATTAGCTACTACATGGGCGACTCGAAACTCTACTACTCTTACGCCGGTCATCCGCCGATCGTCGTTCGGCGGCAAGGCGAATCGTGGCGCAGCCTGCCCATTGAGAACGCCGCGCCGGGCCTCGCGAACTTGCCGCTCGGCGTGATGGCGAACGTCCGGTACGACCAATGCGAAATTCCGCTTCAGCCCATGGACCGGCTGTTCCTCTACACCGATGGCCTCAGCGAGCGGGCCAACGCCGCCGGCGATCTCTATGGGGACGAACGGCTGAACGGCGTGCTGGAACGTACCGGCGGCCAGGACCTTGACCAGGTGAAGAGCGCGATACTAAGCGATCTCACAATACACGCGGGCGGCCAGGAAGCCGACGATGACTGCACCTTGCTCGTCGTCGAAGTAGGCGCTTCAGAAGTATTCCGCAGTTTCCCGGAATAACGCCGGGACTCACTGACATTCCACCCGCGAAGCAAATCAAACAAGGAATCAACTCGATGAGACTGAATGGGAAGAATGTACTCATAACCGGCGCATCCACCGGGATTGGCCAGGCGATAGCAATCCGCTTCGCCGAGGAGGGCGCCAATGTCGCCATTAACTTCCGCTCCGGCCCGGAAGACGCGGCGAAGACCCTCAAACAGGTCTCCGCCACCGGGCGCACCGGGGCGAAGCATCTGCTCGTGCAGGCCGATATTTCACAGGAGGATCAGGTCGCGCGAATGTTCACGGAAGCCATCAAAGGCCTCGGCTCCGTCGATGTCCTGGTGAACAACGCCGGCATCCAGAAGCCCGCCGCCAGCCACGACATCGAAATCACAGATTTTGACCGCGTCCTCGGCGTAAACTTACGCGGGGCGTTCCTCTGTGCCCGCGCCGCCCTGCAGCACTTCCTGGCCCGCGGCGGAGGCGGCGTTATCCTCAACAACTCCAGCGTGCACGAGATCGTGCCCAAGCCCAAATTTCTGCCCTACTCCATCAGCAAGGGCGGCATGGAAAACCTGACGAAATCGCTCGCGCTCGAATACGCCGACCGCGGCATCCGTGTCAACGCCGTCGGTCCCGGTGCTGTAGTGACCCCCATCAACGGTGCCTGGATCGACAACCCGAAAGCGCGCATGGAAGTGGAAAGCCACATCCCCATGGGCCGCGCCGCGCAGGCCGCGGAGATCGCCTCCGTCTTCGCCTTCCTTGCCTCTAATGACGCGTCCTACATCACCGGGCAAACCATTTTCGCCTGCGGCGGCCTCACCCTCTATCCCGAATTTCGCGTGGCTTGGTCCTCCGGCGAGTAAAGGAACTGCGATGTCGCTCCAATCCAAATCAATCCTGATAACCGGGGCCAAAGGCGGGCTGGGCAACTTCGTCACCGAACGCTTTCTCGCGGCGGGTGCGCGCGTCACCGGCGTCTCCCGCTCCATCAGCGAGCGCGATTTTCCTCACCCGAACTTCGTGGCGTTCCCGGCCGACCTCGCCACCTTCGCCGATGCGCAACGACTCGTGCAGGACATCCTCGCACGCGAAGGCCAGATCGACGCTCTCGTCCACCTCGTCGGCGCTTTCGCGGGCGGGACGTCACTGCCGGAAACCACCGACGACCATCTGGCGCGCATGTTCACGATGAACTTTCAGTCCGCCTTTCACATGATCCGCGCCGTGCTGCCGTCGATGCGGGCGCAGGGAGGGGGACGCATCCTGGCCATCGCCAGCCGTGCCGCCGTGGCGCCGGCCGCGGGCCAGTCCGCCTATGCCGCATCGAAGGCCGCGCTCGTTTCGCTGATCCGCTCCGTCGCCATTGAGAACGCGGACCGCGGGATCTGCGCCAACGTGATACTGCCCGGCACCATGGACACGGCCGCCAACCGTGCCGCCATGCCCGATGCGCAATTCCATCTGTGGACGCCCCCCGCCGAAGTTGCGGCGCTGCTCGCGCACCTGGCCGGGGACGACGCGGCGCACCTGACCGGCGCGGCGATCCCCTACTAAGCCCATGTTCATCGCCGAAATGATCCTCGTCTTCCTCACCGCCTACACCGCCGCCGGGGCCTCCTTCGCCCTTGTCTTCGTGACCATCGGCATGCCCCGTATAGATCCATTGACACGCCACGCTAGCATCAGCTTCCGCCTGCTCACTCTTCCCGGTGCCATGCTCTTCTGGCCATTTCTGCTGCGCCGCTACGTGCGAGCAAGGGGGACGCCATGATCGCGCCGCTGCGCCGCTGCCACTATCACGTCTGGATCGTGCTCGCCTGCCTGCTTCCCCTGCTGCTCGCAGCCAGCCTGTATCTGCGGAAGCCTCCCCCGCGCATCAATCCCCGGAGTTTTCAACAATGAGTCTCAACTATTCCGCCGTCGCCTGGAACCCGGACAAAAAACGCTATGACCTCCTGATGAGCCTTGGCGTCGTCGCCTACCTCGGAGCCTTCATCGGCCTCGGCGTCCTCCTGCATCCGCAAGCAACGGCCGAGACGCTTCTCATCAGAGCCATCGGAACCCTGGCGTTGGTTCTGCTGCACATCATCCTCGCCATCGGCCCACTCTGCCGCTTAAACGCCCTGTTCCTGCCGCTGCTCTACAACCGGCGGCACCTTGGGGTAACGATGTTCCTCCTCGCCCTCGCGCACGGTCTCTTCGCCCTCATCCAATTTCACTCCGGCGGCGATCTCCCCGCGCTGCTCAGCCTGTTCACCAGCAACACAAGCTGGACACGCATCACGTCGATTCCGTTCCAGTTGTTTGGCTTGCTGGCCCTATTAATCCTCTTCGCCATGGCCGCCACCAGCCACGATTTCTGGCTCAAAAACCTCACCGCCCCCGTCTGGAAAGCGCTGCACATGCTGGTTTACGTCGCCTATCCGCTGCTGTTCGCCCACGTCTGCTTCGGCGCGCTGCAATCGGAGACCAGCCCGGTCTATCCCGTGATCGTCGGCGCCGGCTTCGCCCTGCTAGCCACCCTGCATCTGCTCGCCGCACGGCGAGGCCGGCCCATCGATCGCGAAGCCCCGCACGAGAACACCTTCGTTGAAGTGTGCCGAGTCAATGACATTCCCGAAAAGCGGGCGCGAATCGTAACGCTCTCCGGCGAGCGTGTTGCCGTCTTTCGCTACGACGGCAAGATCTCCGCGGTCTCTAATGTGTGCCAGCATCAGAACGGCCCGCTTGGGGAAGGCAAGATCGTCGCCGGGTGCATCACGTGTCCGTGGCACGGCTATCAGTATCTTCCTGATACCGGCGCCTCGCCCCCGCCCTTCACGGAAACAATCCCCACATACCAGGTGCGCGTCATCGAGGATCGCGTGCTCGTTCACCCATCGCCCTCCCCGGCCGGGACCAGACTTGAGCCCGCATTGATCGCAACGCCATGCAAAAGGTAACCAGACTCACGACATTTGGCATCGCGGCCGCCGCCGTCTTCTCAGCGGGAATGATAGCCGCCCTGCAGCAGCCCTTTCCGCCCGCCGAATTCGAGTTCCAGCAGTTCCGCCAGCACATGGGTTATCTCCTGCTCGAACCGTTTCCCATCCTCGTAAAGGGCAGAGAAATGATCCCGCTAGTCGCTCCTGGAAAGCATGGCGCCGGCCCCCTCTTTCCAGGCATGCGCGGCGCCTGGATTTCGCTAAGCGCCTCCCGCATTCACCGCGGCGCCGATGAAATGTTGGAAGTGGTCCCGGAGTCGATCCAGCGTTCGAGCCTTCGCGATTCCGGAGGCCCGCCGCCAGCGGAACCACTAGGCCATGTGACACTCTCCGGAGAGATCGTCGACAGCAAATGCTTCCTGGGCGTCATGAACCCTGGCTCCGGCCGGGTGCATCGGGAGTGCGCCATTCGCTGCATCAGCGGCGGCGTGCCGCCCGTTTTCATCGCGCTGGATCATCGCGGCCAGAGCCATTCCCTGTGGCTAACGGACGCGGTCGGCCAGCGGCTTTCCAAGCAAATCCTGGACTACGTGGCCGAACCCGTTCGCGTCAGCGGCAGCCTTGTTCGTCAAGGCAATCTGACCTATTTCCGAATCGATTTAAGCTCTCTGCAGCGGGAATAATGCCGCGCCCTCCCGCCATATTCCAACGACTATGAAACGCACAAAAATCCTCACAATAATTGGTTGGATATGCCGCGCGGCCACCGCCGTCATCCTCCTGCAGACCCTCTTCTTCAAGTTCACGGCGGCTCCCGAGTCCGTGTACATCTTCTCCACCCTGGGCCTAGAACCGGAAGGCCGCATCGGCAGCGGCGTCGTCGAGCTCATCGCGGCCATTCTAATACTCACCCCCCGAACCGTCGTCTACGGAGCCGGGCTCTCATTGGCCGTCATCACCGGCGCCATCGTCAGCCACCTGACCAAGCTTGGCATTGCGCTCCCGCTGGTCGACGACCATGGCGAACTTTTTGCGTTGGCGGTGGTCGTATTCGTCTGCTCGCTGACAACCCTGGTGCTTCACCGCGATTCAATTCCCTCGATACGACTGGGAATAGCGGGCAGCACAACCGGCATAAAGAGAGTATGAGGACCTCGAAGTCTCTATCGCTATGCGTTTGGGCGCTGGCTACTCTTTCCCCCGCGTTCTCGCAGAACGAAGGCTACACGCTATTGGACAATGGACCCAACTCGCCCGCCGCCAGGGTGGATGGAACCATCGCCTACGATCCCGCCACCCGCCGGCTTTACCTGTTCGGCGGGCAGGGCTCGGAGACCCTGAACGATCTTTGGACGTACTCCCTCGAACAGCGCCGTTGGGAGCAGATCAGCACCCCGGGCGAGAATCCGCCGGCGCGCTTCGGGCACACCTTAGTCCTCGACGCGCCTCGCAATCGGCTGATCGTGTTCGGCGGACAGGCCGGCGGATTCTTTAGCGACGTCTGGGCCTACGCATTAGGCGGCGCCGGTTGGCGCAGATTGAGCGCCGACGACGCCGGCCCGTCGCGTCGCTACGGGCATTCGGCGATCTACGACGCGACCCGTGAGCGCATGGTGATCTCCCACGGCTTCACTAACGCCGGCCGCTTCGACGACACCTGGGCCTTCGATCTACGTTCCGATTCCTGGCGCAACATCACCCCCACCGGCCCCAAGCCCCTACGCCGCTGCCTTCACCACGCGGTGTACGACGGCGAGCGGAACCAAATGTATCTCTACGGCGGTTGCGCCAGCGGCTTTGGGCCTTGCCCCCTGGGCGACCTTTGGGCTCTCGACCTCATCACCAACCAGTGGACGGAGAGGCGCGGCGCAACGGTGCCAAGCCCGCGAGAGCACTATGGAATGGCTTTCGATGCGAACCGGTCCCGGCTGCTTATATTCGGCGGCAGCGGCGGCGGAATCTTGAACGACACCTGGCAGTTCGACGCGACTGGCAGCCGATGGAGCGAAGTGCGGCCCCAAGGCCCCGCCCCGGCGCGCCGCCACCGCCATCAGGCGGCCTACGCCTCCGATCGCGGGACGATTTTCTACTTCGGCGGTAGCCTGGAATCCGGCGCTAAGACCAACGAACTGTGGATGTTCGGGCCGGTCTTCGCCAGCACAGGACCGCAAGTCGGAAGAGATGGCGTGGTGAATGCATTCAGTCAGCAGGGAGGCTCTAGAGCACCCGGAGAGCTCGTCTCAGTCTACGGTTCAGGCCTCGGCCCAATCGACGGCATTTCCTTTCAATTCGACCCGGCGACGGGTCTGCTTCCCCGCTCCGGACCTGGACTCCAAGTGTCCTTCAATGGCATCGCCGCCCCGCTCTTCTACGCCAGCGCGGCCCAGATCAACACCCAAGTTCCTTACGAGCTAGCGGGAATGTCCGAGGCCCAACTGACCATAACCGTAAACGGCCAATCGAGCAGCGCCATCCCATTCCCGATCGTGCCAACAAAGCCCGGATTGTTTCCCGCCATCTGGAATCAGAATGGCAGCCGGAACGCACCGGCGAACCCGGCCCGAAAAGGGGAAATCGTCACCCTCTTCGCCACCGGGCAAGGACTCACCTCTCCCGCCAGCGTGACCGGCAAATGGGCCGGCGAGATTTATCCGGAACCCGTCGCCGAAACCAGACTCTGGATCGACGGGCAACCGGCCGAAATCCTCTTTCGCGGTCAGGCACCCGGAACCGCCGGTGTCATGCAGATCAACGTGCGAATACCCGCGAGCATTTCCGCCGGAGCGGACCTATTGGTGGTCCTCGAAATTGGCGGCGTGTCCAGCCAACATAGGGTAACCCTAGCCGTCCGGGAATAAATGCGCCCCCAGCCGGGATATATCAGCAAGGCAGTGCCCGATCCTGCCAAACCAAAACCGAGGTTATCTTCTCTTGAATTTCTTAATGACCACACTGCTTGTCTTGAGTGCCGCATGCGCCAGCGCAGCACCTCCCGCCGTCGGCGAGAAAGCGCCTAATTTCGCCTTGACGAGCACAAAGGGGACCACAGTTCGCCTTTCCGAAGCCACTACGGGCCCGGTCGTGCTGGTAGTTCTCCGCGGCTTTCCCGGCTACCAGTGCCCCAACTGCAATCGGCAGGTGCAGGATTTCATCCAGAGCGCGCCAGCCTTCGCCGAAGCAGGAGCCAGAGTGATCTTCGTCTACCCCGGCCCGCCGGATCAACTGGCCGCCAAGGCCCAGGAGTTTCTCAAGGACAGGACTCTGCCCGATCACTTCGACATGCTCCTGGACCCTGACTACGGGTTCACCAAGGCCTACGGACTACGTTGGAACGCCTCCAAGGAGACCGCCTATCCTTCTACATTCCTAATTGATCCGCAGGGCATCGTCTTCTTTAGCAAGGTCGTCAAGAGCCACGGTGGCCGCGCGACCGCGGCCGAAGTTCTGAGCGCTCTGCCCAAAAAGCCAAGGAACTGACGGTTTTCTATGAAGACTCTTGCACTGTGTCTATTCATCGCCCTCCCGCTGGTGGCCCAACAACACGAGTTGGGCTTCCAATTGGGGCGTATGGTCGCCAACAGCCGTGAATCGGTTCGGCTCGGTTCGGGAACATCATTCCAGTTCAACTACGCGTACCGCTTGGCCGACGTTGGCAAAGCAGCGCTGTACGGTGAGACGCACTTTCTGGCCAATCCCCAACGAATTGTGGCCTCCGGCTTCCCAGCGGCAACCCGCGATGTAGCGACCATCTTCCTCACGCCGGGGCTCAAGCTCAAGCTCTTCCCGAAGGGCCGCGTATCCCCGTATGCGATGGCCGGAGGCGGCTGGGCTGTGTTTGAACAAAGCACCAGTCAATTGAACGGGCAGCCGAACCCAGCGCCGCGAACCGTGAACAAGGGCGCATTCGTCTACGGCGGAGGTGTCGATTTTCAAGTCGTCCGGCGCTTTGCATTGCGTGCGGAGATAAGGGACTTTTACAGCGGCAGTCCGGCTTACAATATCCCCGCCCTTACCGGCGGTCAACGCAATGTCGTGGTGAGCGGTGGTTTTGTCGTTGCTTTTCACTAGGCCGCGCAGCATGTTCGTGATGGCCGGAAAGGGCACCGAAACATCGCGGTATTCCACGCTGGCCACAGCGTGACTTCGTTTTTCTGTTCCCGGCACGCCCAGATCCGGCGTCACGCCTGGCAGGTGGGAATGCGCTATAGCGATCACTAAGAAGAGAAGGGCGTCTTTCACCGATTGATGGAGCGTTTACACGCCATCCATCGACGTAAAGCCGAATTTGCACCCGTCGTGTCGGCCGCGCTGCGCTGCTGTCCCTCTCGCGCGTAGCTTTCTCTGCACGGATTGCCCAACAAAACTAAAGGCTTACAGATTGCGTGCAGCCGGTACTCCCAGATCCAGACCGTCAAACACGCTTAAGCGCCGCAAGATCCACTTGCTTTTATAATCCAGGTGATACTTTCTCGCCGTTTGCATGAAGTTCGGGAACGCCCTTCGTAGCTGGCGTAAGTCGTGCGTGCAAGTGTTCTGGCCGAGGGAACAAAAGGCATTCTCGTCCCATGGCGAACGGTGAGCGCGCCATTCGGTTTTGTAACAGCGGCGCAGAAAGCGGTTTCTGCGATGTACCCTGAAACTCGATGACGGAGTTCGTGCTGCTTGCAGCCTCCCTGGCTCTACTGCTGATGGCCGCGCGATATTTCGTAGATGGAATATCCACAATCGCCGAGAATCTTGGCGTGCCAAAGATCGTAATCGGCATGACGGTTGTGGCTTTCGGAACCAGCACGCCAGAACTGGTCGTCAATTCCATATCCGCCTATCAGGGTTCCACAGACCTGGCCTTTGGCAACATCGTCGGATCCTGCCTCGTCAATGTCGGCTTCGTCCTGGGATTGACGGCAATGTTACGGCCCATGAAAGTGGAGACCTCGCTAATTACTAGAGAGATCCCAATGTTGATCGTCTCGATTGCGGCAATTCTCGTGCTCGCGAGCGACCGCATTCTCAATGCCGACGCCCCTAACACCTGGCAGCGGAGCGACGGGCTGATGCTCCTGCTGCTGCTGTTCAGCATTTTCCTTTATTACACGACGCGGCAGGCAATAGCCGCAGGCCGGTCCGACCCCTTCATCGCCGGAGTCCGCAGCGAGGTTGCGCACGCAACTCCGAAGACTCTCTGGAGTCAGATCGCGATTACCGTGGCCGGCTTCATCGGCGTCTCGCTAGGCGCGAATTGGACGGTGGAATACGCCGTTACCATTGCTCGCAGTCTCGGCGTTACCAAAACGGTGATCGGGCTGACGCTGATCTCCCTGGGCACAACGCTCCCGGAACTGGCGACCTGCATCCTCGCGGCGCGCCGGGGAGATGCCGAGATCGCGCTCGGCAATATCGTCGGTTCGAATCTCTTCAACCTGCTTTGCATCGGTGGCATAGTCAGTACTATTCGGCCCGTTACCATTCCGGCCGGCGGTCACATCGATCTGCTGGTGATGGCATTTCTATCTGTGATTCTCCTGCCGATCGCCATCCGGAGCGACCGAACGATCACGCGTGGAGAAGGAGCCTTCCTGATGGCGGTGTTCTTCGCCTATCTTGGTTGGAGGATCCTGAGTGCCAACCACCTGCAGGGAAACACGTGAACGAAGGAGCAAGCGAATGACCGTAACTTTTCCGGCCCATCGCGCGAATAGGAAAGTGTAGGACGCTATCAGTCTTCTGTAATCGCCACAATGAGCGCGGCTGGCGCGTTTTCAGCGGCTATTTATTCGAAAACAAGAGCATCTGCGAAGCCGCATCCGAGAATGGTCTCTGCGTCAATTGGACGCGCCGGATCCTCCACGACGTCGATGTCCAGCTCCTGCTGCCCCGGAAATCGGCGCGCGAATGGATCGAACTTATCGTTGAGTCACCCGTCCAGGATATGGACGAATCGATGGCCACCTGGAATGGGCGTCTGCGGACTATGGAGGCGCGCCTGCATAAACTCTCTAGCAGGGCACGCGGATAGCGTCTGCGGCCTAAGGAATCGATGGATCGCAAAACGTCCGCAACGATGGTCCAGGCGACGACTCACCGCCATCTGTAACGAATTCCGGTTGGGCTCCGAGTCGAATGATGGCCGCATAACGGAACGCCTCAAAGCCGTATGGGGCACAGACGACCTGAATGGGCGTCGAGTCCGTCTCAGTGGCGAATCGCAGAAACATCTCCGTTGGCTCCGCCCGTCGCACGTACTGGTCGAGCTTCTTGGTCCAGAGGTAAATCAGGCTGTGGGAGGCCATCGCCACTGCTAGCACGCCGGCGGCGAATTGTACCGGTGCACGTCGAGATTGTTTTAAAGAGCAAATAGCGGCTCCGACGATCAGCGCCAGGCCGAGGCTTGCCAGATACGTATGCCGGCTCGGTACACGTTCCATATAGGTCAGGAAGGAATAGGGAAGCAGGGCAATTACCATCCACAACGCCAACAGGAGCAAGAAGGCGCGATCCAGGAAGCCGGCAACGGCGAGAATCGCCAGTCCGGCCAGTCCCCACGGGAAGAGCAGGCGGGCAAGGCTTTTCGATAGCACCACCAGAAACGGCGCGTGAATGGAAAACGTTCCGTCGTTGAGGTGCAAGTGGGTTCCGGCCGCCGAAAAGATCCCGAAAGCGTAGATTGCGGAAAGGATCGACATGGCCGCTAGCGCAAGGAGCGGGGCTCGCCAACGTGCTCCTTCCCACCACCACAAAGCCGCCGCCGCCACCGGTATAATCACCGCGGATTCTTTGGAGAGGAGCGCGAGCAGAAACGCCAGAACGGAGGCTGAGATCCAAAGCGTGGAACGGGCGTTAAGGGCGCGCAGCCAGGCAAGGATGGAAAGGATCGAGAAGAAAAAAACGAGCAATTCCGGCAGCGCGGCGACCCACACGACCGCTTCCTGATGGACTTCGCAGAGAGCAAAAAAAATCGCCGCCGGAATTGAGACTCTCCAGCCGATTCGTTTCCACGACCCGAGGGCGGCAACCAGCAGGGAATTCGCGACGTGAAGCAGGACGTTCGCGAATCGATGAAGGAATGGATCAGGTCCGCCCCATTGATCCAGAAGAAAGGTAAAGACGAGGGAAGTCGCCCGGCTGCGGTAAAGAACGTCGCCGGCCAATTCATCCCACTGCGAGATTGGCCCGTACTTGCGTCCGAGGAATACCTGCAGATACGAATCGGAGATAAACGGGAGCGAGATAAACGGGAAGTAGGCGAGGATCGCGGCGGCGAGAATGGTGAATCCCGCCAGCCATGCTTGCCATGCGCGCGATTGACCCGCGGCCCGGGATAACCCTCGCGCGCTATTAGCGGTCTTATCGTGGTGCAAAAGGTAGGTTACACGAGAGCCGGGCTCCCGACATGTATCTTTAGGCCGCGCGCCAGGATCATTTGGCCAGAAGGTTCTTTAATGCCATTTGGCGAACGGCGCCTGGGCGAGAATAGATTCATAATTGCCAAGTCAAGCCATGTCGGAAACCCCATGAGCCGCTCCACGCCGCGAACGCATCCGCCGGAATCCAATCCCACCTACTTGTTGCTGCTGGCCCTTGGACTGTTGGCTGGCGTTGCCTGGCTACATTGGCGGTTTCCCGGGGTTCCGCTGGGCGTACTCTACGTCTTTCCGATGCTCGCCGCGGCCCTGACGCTCAATCGCTGGCAAATCGTGGTGTTCGGACTTCTACTGGCAAGCGTGCGGTCGGTATTTATTCCGTCGGAATCGAGCGGAGACGCGGCTTTACGGTTCCTGTTGGGGCTATTGGCGTATGGGGCGACCGGACTTTTAGTTGTTGAAATGGCCAGGAACCGCGCCTTGCTGTTGAAGCACAACAAGGAGATTTCGATGCAGCAGGCGCTGCTGCTGGAGGCGCAGGCCGATCTTCGGAACCTGGCGGAGGGCAGTCCCGCCGCCATCTTCACGTTGGACGATCAGGCAAGAATTCTGTCAGGCAACAAGGCTACCCGCGCATTACTGGGAATCCCGATGGAAAGCCTTATCGGCTTTAGTGCGAAGGACTCGCTGCCGGTATTAGCCGATGCCCTAAAGTTCGCGCCCGGTTCGTCAACCTTTCGTACGGCCGCGCAGTGTCAAGGCGTACGCGGAGATGGAGAACGGTTTGTCGCGCAATCCTGGTTTTCGACTTACGACACTCCGACCGGCCGCCGATTGGCCGCCATCGCCGTGGACATTTCGGACGAGATTCGGGAACGGGAAGAGCAAAACCTAAGGCAACTGCTCACCAACAACAGGATTGTCGCGGCAGCTATGTCTCACGAGATCCGGAACATTTGTGGAGCCATCTCCCTGGTCTATTCGCGCATCAGTCAGGGCGCTCAACATTCGGTGGATCCCGATTTCCAGGCGTTCGGATCGCTCGTGGGCGCACTGGGGCGGATAGCGGCCCTGGATCTGCAGGCCCGAACCCGGTCGGCGCTTGAGACCGTCGACTTGGCGGACATTCTGGACCAACTGAAAATCATTATCCTGTCCGACTGGCGGGAGGCTGGCGGCGCCCTGCATTTCAGCGTTCCGCGTTCCATGCCGCGCGTATTTGGCGAGGGCTACGGAATCCTGCAGGTCCTGATGAACCTTTCCCAGAACAGCCTCCGGGCGGTCGAATCCGCAAAGGATCCCTATCTGGCTGTCTCGTTCTCAGCCACTCCGCAGAGCCTGCTTCTAACAGTGACCGACTCCGGCCCGGGCGTCACGAATCCGGCGGAGCTGTTCGAACCATTTCGCAGCGGAACCGGCCGGAGCGGTATGGGCTTATATGTTTCCCGGGCCATTCTGCGTAGCTATGGAGGCGATCTGAAGTACGACGCTCGGGAGCAGGGCGCGTCTTTCATTCTGGAACTCGCCATCGCCGCCGGAGCAGCCCGGTGAGTGCCGTTGAGAATCCGATGATTCGCTTGTTTCTGATCGACGACCACGTACTCTTCCTGGGCGGGCTGGCACACTTGCTGGGGAAGGAACCAGATTTTCAAGTTGTAGGCTCGGCCAGCACCCTGAGTGAGGCACGCGAGAAACTGGCCGAAGCGAAGGCCGACCTGGTGCTGCTGGATGTGGATCTGGGACGAGACAGGGCGATTGACTTTCTGCGCGGACCGGAGGCAGGGTCCATCCGGTGCGGCGTTCTGATTGTGACCGCTGGCGTCAGCGAATTTGAAGCCGTTCAACTGGTTCATGCCGGCGTCAGGGGTATTTTCCACAAACACAATCCTCCTGAAGCCCTGTTCGACGCGATTCGGCGCGTCGCCGGCGGTGACGTCGTATTGGAACCGCAATATCTGCGCGGATTATTTGGCTCGATCGACCCGAGTAGAATTGACTCCCGCCCGCGTCTCGCGGAGCGGGAGGTTTCCGTATTACGCCTTCTTTTGCAAGGTTGCGCCAATAAAGAAATCGCCACCGGCCTGCATATATCGGAGAGTGGCGTGAAAGCAATTCTGCGTGGCCTCTTTGACAGGCTCGGCGCGCGGTCCAGAAGTCAACTCGTTAAGGTGGCTCTCGATGAATATCGGGACATCCTGTAGCGACGCCGGACCAGCGGTCCGGTCCCGAGGGCAAGAATGCGCCGGATAGCGCAGTTTGTTCGCGGCCGGGATTGGCGCGTCGCTTTGCCGATGAATACTCGTGAGAATGAAGACCGGGTATTGCTCATATTGACGCTGCTGATCGCGGCAGTGACAGGCTTGGCAGTGGTTGCCTTCGTAACGATCACGGAGCGGCTGGGCAGTGCCCTCGCGGTGGCCGGACCATCGCAGCGTTTCCTCAGCCCGGTATTGGGCTCGTTGGTGGGTGGCTTGCTGCTGCACTACTTCTTCCCGGATGCACGCGGCAGCGGTATTCCCCAGACGCGCGTCGCGCTCATCCTGAACCAGGGGGTGATCCGGTTACGGACGGTCCTCGGGAAGTTCCTTTGCTCTTCGATCTCACTGGGGAGTGGCGTAGCGTTAGGGCGTGAAGGACCCTCCGTTCACATCGGTGCGGGGCTTGCTTCCGTGATCGGACGAAAATTAGGATTGAGCGAACGGGGCCTTCAATCGCTGATACCGGTGGGAACGGCGGCGGCGGTGGCGGCAGCCTTCAACACGCCCTTGGCCGCCGTGCTGTTCACGCTGGAAGAAATTCTGGCTGATCTCCATGCGAAGGTGGTCGGTTCCGTGGTCCTTGGCGCGGCTACATCCTGGATCGTTTTGCGGCTACTGCTGGGCGACGAACCGATATTTCACGTCCCCGCGTACCGGCTTGTGCATCCCGTAGAATTTCTGATCTATGCATTGCTGGGTGTTATTGGCGGACTGATCTCCACGATATTTGTGAAGAGCCTGCTGCGGCTCAGATCGTATTTCCAGCGTATTCCACAGACCTGGAAACCGTTTGCGCCGGTAATCGGAGGAGTGGTGGTCGGGAGCCTTGCGATCGCCTTTCCCGGCGTGCTCGGCGTGGGCTACCACCTGGTGAGCGAGGCGCTGAATGGAGAAATGGCATTGCAGACAATGATGCTCCTTCTCGTTCTGAAAATGGTCGCTACTTCGACAAGCTACAGCTCCGGCAATGCGGGCGGCGTTTTCGGACCCAGCCTGTTCATCGGCGCGATGCTGGGGGGCGCGGTCGGCCATGCGGCCCATTTCCTCCTTCCGGATCTGACGGCGAATGCGGGAGCGTATGCCCTGGTCGGCATGGGCGCGGCCTTTGCCGGCATCATTCGTACGCCCATGACAAGCGTGATCATGATCTTCGAACTGACGCGGGACTATACGATTATTGTGCCGCTAATGCTGGCCAACCTCTGCAGCTATTTCGTGGCGCAGCGGCTCCAGCGCGTTCCGCTTTACGAGGCATTGCTGGCGCAGGAAGGGATTCGAATGCCGTCCGAGGCGCATCGGCCGGACCCGTTGACCGTGGAACAGGCGATGCGTACCGAAGACAACGCCATTGGGGAGGAAGCGGCGGCCGATTCGCCGTTTCGAGTGCATCCGGACGATTCGCTGGACATGGCGCTGCAGTTGATGGGGGCCCAGAGCGTCGAAGAGCTGCCGGTTGTGAGCCGCATTGGAGATCGTCACCTGGGCCTGATCCGGTTCGAAGACGCGCTCGCCGCCTATCGGGAAGTGCGAGAGCCGCGAGCCTCGGAGCTTACCGCAAGCCCGAACGGCAATCAACACTGGCTGGTGCTGGTCTGCTCGATCGTGATCGGTGCCGTACTGCTCATCGCGGGACTGGTTTTCTGGCAGCGTTCGAGCCGGATTAACGTTGCCTCGCAGGCATTTCAGGCTGGAGAGGAGCTGTTGGCACAGGGCCGGCCGGAGGAGGCGGTACAGGACTTTCGATCCGCGCTGGCCAGTCAGCCGGGAAACAACCGGGCGCGAGGGGCGTTGGGCTTGGCGCTCGTGAAATCGGGGCACTTCGTGGAGGCTGGCGCCTACTTGCACGAAGCCATCCGGACCGACCCGGAGAGCGGGCCGATTCTCGCGGGTATCGCGCGCGTCGAGTTTGACAAAGGGGACCTAAAAAAAGGACTGTCCCTGATGAAGCAAGCGATCGCGGCGCGTTGGGCAACGAGCCAGGAAGGGGATCGCATCCAGGCGGAGCTGGATTACGCCAGTTGGCTTTACGAGTCCAAGCGGAAGACGGAGGCGACGCTCCTGCTGTTATCCGTCATTGAACAGTCCGGGGATGATCCAGGCACCGGCAAGAGGGCCGCGGAGGCGATCCGGCAACGCGACGGGATGAATCGGGTGGAGGAGGCGTACGCCCTGCTAGCCGAAAGGTTTCCCGCCGATGCGGGGAACCTGATGAATCTGGCGGAGGCGAGGCTGGTGAACGGGAAGGAGAGTCAGGCGTTGGAGACATACCGGCAAGCATCGAAACTGAGCCCTGAAAATCCGGAAATCCGAGAAGGCTTCACACGCGCGGAGACCATTGTGAAACTAGACCCGGGACAGCGGGGACTTTCGCTCCGCGAGCGCGGACGGCGATGGAGTAAACTTCTCGCGCTCACACTCGCCGCGTTGGCGGATTGCGAAGAGCCAGCGGGAATGCAAGAGGCGAAGCGGCTTGCGGCCGACAAATACGGCCGCGTCAATCTCATTGACGAGAAGATGAACGCGGTGCTGTCGCTGTGGCGGGAGACGGAGCCGGCCTGCCGACAGAATCCGGTCCTCCTTCATATCTTGTCCCGGATTAAGCAATAAGGCCGAACCTTTCGGGCACCGAAATAGCTCTGGTCACTTTCCGGCGTGCGACTCCCCCCTTTCCTGGATGCCGCCTTTCCTTTTGCCCCGATACCCTGGAAGTAGCACCGTAGCGGTACCGCTCGATGACATACACCGGCGGAGGGTAGTGTGGATTTGCACGACGCGTGGATCTCTTTTGTTCAGAAGTGGCCGCTCGCGGTACCGGCTTCGATACTCTTGCTTGTTTTTATCTTGGGCTGGTTCACGCGGCGAATCCTGTTCCGGACGCTTGAGAGTTGGGCCGCGCGCAGTGTGGGGCGGATGGATGACATGGTCATCCGCGCGCTCCATGGACCATTCCTCTTCTGGGTGGTCATCTTGGGACTGCATCTGGCGGCGCAGTCGTCCGCCTTGCCTCCGCGCATAGTCGGCTTGCTGGGAAAGACCTTGCTCATTCTTTGGATCGTCTCCGTGACGATGGTGGCGTCGAGGCTCGCCGGTTCGCTCATCGCCAACTACGGAAGGGGCAGCACTTCCGCACTACCGGTTACGACGTTGAGCCGGAGCTTGGCAACGTTCGCGGTGGCGACAGTTGGCGTTTTGATTCTCCTGGACACCCTGAGCATCTCTGTCACTCCAATCCTCACCGCCCTGGGTGTTGGCGGCCTGGCGGTCGCGCTAGCCCTGCAGGAAACGCTTTCCAATCTCTTTGCCGGAGTCTACGTGAGCCTGGCAGGTCAAGTGCGCATCGGGGACTACATCAAGCTGGAGACTGGCGACGAGGGATATGTCACCGACATCAGTTGGCGCAGCACGGCCCTGCGCGCATTGTCCAACAATCTGATCGTCGTGCCCAACTCTAAACTCGCGCAAGTCATCGTCACCAACTATCACTTGCCTGAAACGCGGATGGCGGTGCGCATCGCGGTGGGCGTGAGTTATGAGAGCGATCCGGATGAAATCGAGCGGATTCTTGTTGAGGAAGCGGTGGCTGGTGTTCCGGAAATTCGCGGTTTGCTGGCCGAGCCCTCACCCGTGGTTCGCTTCTCTCCGGGGTTTGGCGAATCCTCCATTGACTTCACGCTGGTCTGCCACGTCGCCGAGTTCGTCGACCAATTCCTTGTGCAACACGAATTGCGAAAGCGAATTTTCAGACGGTTCCGCAAGGAAGGGATTGAGATCCCCTTTCCCATTCGGACCGTCCATCTGAAGCGGGAGACTTGAGGTCCGCTATTTAGCCTTAAACAGGGTTGAGAAGAGCCGGGCCGGTCCAATCTCACGGGCTCCATCGGATCCCGACGGGCTAAAGGATAGCGATTACTGGGCTGCTCACCTTCGATACGTATTATTTCTAGCGGGCGAGGGGCAGTCCACGACCGCCCTTGCCGACGAGACACAAGCTAACCGGCGGCCGCATCAATGCCGCCACAACAAGATTCCAGAATGGAGATACTCTCAATGACCCGCCGCCTTTTCCACCAGTTGCTTCCCGCGATCTACCTGGCGCGTCCCTGCCTCGCAGTCAACGACGCAAAGGTACTCTTGCAGGAAGTCGCGCGTCGATATCAAGCACTGAGGAGTTACCGGTTCGACGGAAAAACCGTCCGACAGTCCATCATAAATGGCCGAACGTCTCAAACGGAAACCGAGTTCACGGTGGCGTTTGAGGCGCCAGCCAAGTTCCGCCTCGAATTTCTCTATCCGAATGCGGGCAATTGGCTCCGCGTTTCCGACGGAGCTTTCCTGCGCGAAAGCCGGTGGATCACGAAGAAATCCAAAATGACGCAGGCCAAACGCCGCGATCTGAATGTCCTGAAAAGCTCCCCGCTTTACGATTTTCAACGCCTGTCGGAAACGGCAATCAATCCGATGGTCATGCGGTCGGACTTTGTAGAAGTGGATGGCAAGAAAATCAATTGCGATCTTCTGCAGTTTGAGGCCGGGCGCCGCCCGTTAAAAAAGGACGAATGGCCCGGGCCATCGATGGTTTGGATCTCCAGGGCCGACGGGCTCGTCATGCGTGAGGAAATTCGCACCTCCGCTAAGACGGGTAGAAATCTCACCGAGACACGAAGAATCACTAGCATCGAACGCTTCACTATTGAGCAACCCCTTCCTGCGAGCGTGTTCGATCCCAGACGGCCAGATACCTACTGAATCATAGTGAACAGCGTCGCCAGAATCGACGTCACAAGCATTGAACCTTGATACATGGCACCGATTCCGCCTCGTATCCGCGTCTCCGGTCTGGCACAGTGCTTCGAAGTTCGTTTCTCTGTAATTTTCGTTGAGCGCGGCGGTAGCCTTAGAACTCGGTTGGGTATTCGATCCGGACAGAGCGTGTGATTGGGAGGGGAAAGTCCACCCTCCCAACGGCAGCGACTCGCATATTTGGAGGCCGACGACGTTGACGGATCCGCAACCACCGGTAGAACAAGCGATCAAGCCGTTGAATTTTCAAGTTGGGAACGCTGGACCATTCGCGTCTCGGAGTCCGGGCGCCCTTCTCAAGTAATCTGGTTTCGAGAACTCAGATCATCAAAAGCGCCAACTGCGAGCGCTAGCGGCCGAAGGCGGCGCTTCTAATCAAGTTTGTTGCCAAGCCGCGTGGACATCGTGGTCGCGACGGCGCTAAACAGAATCACGAAAAGTGTTTCATGAAGCCGCAATTCTAACTTGCCTGGGAATCTTCAGACGGTTCCGAATGGAAGGGATTGAGTTGCGCTTTCCCATTCGAATAGTCCATCTGACGCGGGAGACGAAGCCGATCCCAGGAGCGCTATAGAAACGGTACCGCCGACAAACCATTCCATTCCCCCGGCCCGGCTTGCACAAGAGCCGGAGCGAAGCGCAGGGCTTTGCGAAGATCCCCATGAATGACGTGGGCTGCCGCCTCTCGAACCGAGTCCAACTTCGGCTCAAAGCCTATTCCGAGGCCCGCGTCCCGCAATAGACAAACATCGTTCTCCCCGTCGCCTACGGCGAGAACCTGGGCGGCTGGGATTTCCAATCGCTCGTGAAGATGGAGGAGGGCGTTCACTTTGCAGTTTCGGTGCTGCCGGCATCCGCGCCTGTGCCGGAACATGGGCGAATGGGTGATTTGACCCGTCGCCTTGCCGTTTCGAAAGTGCATCAGCGTCCCGATACTGAAGTCGGCGGACACGCGGCCCCGGACGATGTCCGCGACGATTTGGTATCCATCGCTCACGATTCCCACGCGATAACCGCTGCGGCGGAGAGCGACCACCGTTTCCAGCGCCCCGTTGCTGAGGGGCATGGTTCGCGCGGTCTCGGCGAACTCGCTGCGTGGCACGCCGGCCAGGGAATCGGCAATGAGTTCACACCGTTCGTCCGGCGTGCAGGCCGCGTTTTCTAGATATTTAAGGACGGCTGGGAGCCTTCCGGTGCGCCGCGCGAGTACCAGGACGGACCTGTCTCGCAGCAGGGTGCCATCCATATCGAACAACGCGACTCGGCCGGCGCCTTCGAGGCGTCGCAGGGCCATCGCCCAGCCGGCCTTCGCCGTCGCTTCGATGTCCTCAATTTCCTGGGTGTACCCAATGGAGAGGCGGCCGTACTGCTCCGCCCGATTCAGAATGACTCTCATAACCTGTTCGGCCTCCATGCCGCTAGATCGGTGCGCGGATGATGCGTGGTCTAGCCCGTCGATGTCGACGTCGATAATTCGTGCTCCAGCGAAGTGCGCGTCAACCAGCAATCCGACGAGCACGCCGCCCTCGTATTCCAGGCTCAAACGCTCCATCAGGTCCCGGCGAATGACAAAGATGCCAGTGGTGGGGTCCGAAAAGCAGTCCAATTCCGGAAAGCATGTCGTCAGGAGTGGTCGTGCCGTTGGAGATTGGAAACTACCGTCAATCCCGACTGAACGTGCCTTAACGAAGTCGGCGAGCCCGGCCAGAATAGGGGCTGCCAGCTTGTGAACGGCGTCTGGAGAACCGGCGCGGAGATCGCCATCCAGGAACAGCAAAACGTCACCCCGTGCTTCCCGCAGTCCGTCCTCCAGCGCCCCACCTCGCCCGCGAAACCGTCTTGTGACGACGCGCGCGCGACTCCCAAGTAGCGCCAACTCCGCGTCCCCGAGGGCACGGTCGGTAATGAGGATCACCTCTTCAACAGAAGCTGCTCGTTGGGCGAGGTTAATCAGGTGCTCGACGCCTGGGCTGCCATTCGGTGCCTGGATAACGGCGCTAAGCATGCTCGATCCACCATCGGCACACTGCCCTTCTTCCGGCTGGAAATCGAGTGAGTTCATTCGTCATAGGACACATTCCTCTGTATACCCGCGTCCCGGCGGCTACCGGTGGCCGCTATTTCTTCTTCGACATTTCCGTTTGAAAAGTATCTGGCGGTAGGTCGTCATTGATTCGGTAGCGTTCAATCACCGTGGTCCGTTTGATCTGGGTCGTGTTCTTCCCAATGAGGGCCGAGGTGTGGATTTCCTCGCGGAGAACCAGACCCGATTCCTTTGCCACCCAGACCAGCGACGCGCCAGGCGTCTCGTTGTCCCTTAACTCCCGCCGGTGAGACGCAAATTGAATAACGTCACATTCCGTCGGTTTACCGCCTGTTTCTAACGTTTCGGAGCGGATCAAAGCCGGATTTTGCGCCGTCTGTGAGAGGCGTTCGAAATTGGCTACGGGGGAACTCTTCAGCGCGCGGATCGTCCACTCGGTGGCTGGAGTCCGCTTGGCTTCCTTCTCAATCGACCGGCTCTCTAACAGGAACTTTCCGTCCGAGACACGCAGCCAGTTGCCGGCGCTTGCGTATCGGAATTCGAGCCGGAACTTATCGGGTGCCTGGAAGCCCACGGTGAACTCCATGCCGGTCTCCGAAGTCCTTCCTCCGGCCGTGTTCTCGGTGACGGATTTGCCTTCGAATAGATAACTGGTTAGCGCTGGGTAGACCTCAGCGGTGCGTATCAAAATCTCGGCGGCATCCCGCGCTCCAGCGTAAAGGGTGCCGCCAGCCGCCGAAGCCAGCAGATTATACAAATTTCGACGTGTCATCATTTCCCTCCCGAGATTTCAATTAGAATCGCGCCACCGCAGCGATCGTGCGCCCGCCCGGCATGTTTTCCGGAGCGACGGCAAATACCTGGCCGCCGGACTTCCAGGTGTCGATCAGGGCAAGGTTCAGAAGATCCTGATCCTGGGGACGCTTGAAGTCGCTGATCGACAGGGCGCCGTTGCCATCGATCTGGCCCCAAACTTGGAGTCCCACCGGCACGAAGAGAGTCTCAATTCGTCCCTGCCGCGCGGCCCTGATTGTTTCTCCTGTCTGGTCGAGCCCCCGTCCCGAGTGAATCGACCGCAGGAACTGCTCCTCCGCGTCCAACCGCCTCCGGTCGAAGTGCGCCATCGCGAGCGGTAGCGCGGTTTCGAAAAGCTGATCTTTGGAGGTAGTGTCCGGATTTCCCGATACAACGGTCGCCAGCAGACCGGGCGAGGACGATACCTCACGAAAAGTGACGGCGAGTTGGTCAACGGAGGCCACGATCAACGGATCGTTGTCACCAACGGCCTCCCGGATCGCCTTGTCAACCTGACGGCAGTAAGCGGCGAGTTGCGGCTTGCGATCGAGTTCAGCACCGTGCTTGACCTGCCCGCCGTTTCCGGTGGAATGGCTCTGCAGCGAGGCGCCTTGTCCATTCGCTCTGCCCGGCAAGCCTTCAGGCATTACCAGACCGGTCACTTCGTCGAGTCCATTCGGTGACCCGCGGAAGAGCCGCGAGGTCTTCTGGCTGAGCGCCAGGACGTAGAAGTTTTGTCTGTTTGCCATCGACATCAGGAGTGGCTTGAGGTGATACCGTGACCCGACTACGTGCAACTCCGGGACCGGCACTGGAAGGTGGAACCTTTCGATTCCGGTATCGGAACGAAACACCGCCAGACCGTCGGCCTGATACTGCCAGAACTCGCGGTCATCCCGCATTTCCGCCAGAGGCTGTAACAAGGCATCCCGGCGCTTCCGAGGCAGTCCGGCCGTTTCCAGGTCGTGCTCGGCCGCGCGCATCAGGTTCTTGAAACGGATGGGGTCCTGCCAGATGTCGGAACCGGCACGGTGCGTCGGCATGTAGATAGTGATCAGAGGGAAGCCATTCTCCGGGAAAAGCTTCGCGGCGGCGCTGGAAATTGTTGTTTTCATGTCCTTTTTCCTCGATTGGTCATCAAATGCTTACACTTCCAGTCTGCGGCGGATGCCCCTTTCAAACCATCCCGGATTGCTGGCAGTCACACCCGGAAAAGGCACCAGATTTCCGGCTCCTAATAGAAAGCGCCCAATCTACGGCGTTTTCGGGATGACGCCGCCGGCCTTCAGCGGCGATGCTGTGAATGGAGAGAAATACATTGACTCCACAAGATCGGCAATCGCATCCCTTCGCGACGGAAATACCCCACGTTCGATACGGCAGGTGGCTGGTGTCCGACGCGGGCGGGCGCGCTGACATTGTTATCGGCATGGTAATGGGGACGGATTCGCCGCCCGTCCACGATCTCGCCGACAGTATTGCCGGAGGAATGAAAGAGTACTTCCCGCAATACTCCTGGAAGTTGGCGAAAGCGAGCCTTTATCCTCCCTGCCAGTCCCCAGAAGAGGAATTGGTCTCACTTCCGATGCAACGCTTCGGGGTTCATCATGTCACCTACCCTTGGCATGGAGTTCCGGCTAAGACCAACGGATATCGGGCCATTTTTGAGTACGCGCGCCAGAAGCAGGCAAAGGTGTGCCTGCTCCTGGATCCGGAACAGGCGGGATTTCAAAAGAATTGGATCGATGCCCTGGTGCGCCCCGGGATCCATTCGAAATATGATCTCGTCACGCCGGTAAACAACGGGGCAGCGCGGCAACATTCGATTTCGGGGAACCTGCTGGCGCCGATCATACGCGCCCTGTTTGGCCGGGGACCGCGCCAGCCTATGTCCAGCGAGTTGGCGATTTCCGCCAAGCTGCTGAATCGGCTGCTTTCCCGCCACGACTGGGATTCGGCCGTCGCGCGCTACACGCCGGAGCTATGGATTACTTTTATTGCCGCGGCGGAGCAGTTTCGGGTGGCCGAGAGTACCGTGAGTCCGTCGGAAATTCCGGCAGGCGGCATGCCCATCTCCCGTCAGACCGCTATTGCGCAGATCGTTGGCGGGCTCTTCGAGCTACTGGAACAGTACGAGCACCGTTGGCCAACGGCGGAGAATGAAAACGAAGTGGCCGACCTTTTCGGACAGCCGTTCAGCGGCGCCGGCGAGTCGGTTGGCAATGACGGTCTGACGTACTTGGGCCACTTCGTCGAAGCGTTTCCTTCTTTGCAAAGCCACTGGCGCCTGATCCTTACGCCCCATACGTTTGCCGAGGTGGAAAGCTTCCTCCAGGCGATACAGCGCGGGGAGTCGGGACGATACCTCGCTGACGCAGCCTGGGTCAGAATCGTATACGAGGTCGCTTCCGCCTGGAGACGGAGAATCCTGCCGCGATCCCAGGTCTTGGGTCTCTTCACGCCGCTACTACTGGGACGCCTCGGCTCGTTCTCACTGAAAACGCAGTGGATGGAACAGGCGGAAACCGACGCGGAGCTGGCCCGGTTGGTGAAGTATTTTGAAGCGCTTCAGCCCGCCTTTCAGCGCTTGTGGCAAGGCCAGTCCCTCAAAGCTCTGCCGCATCATGGACAGGATGCCGCCTGATGAGCCCGCCCCTCCACGCCATCGAAGAGTTGCGGCTGGCGTTTTATGGCGCGGTCAGCGGCGTGCTACCTCGGCTAATCGCCGCCGCGTTGCTCCTTTTGGGTTCATGGCTAGTAGCCGCTTCGGCCCGTTGGGCAATGAATCGGGCGGCCCGCACGGAGTGGGTGGAACGGCTGTTGATCCGCTCCGGCGTGCTCTCCGGTCTGGTGGAACCCTCCCTGGCGGCGTCCCGGAGGTTCGTCGCGGATGTCATTTATTGGAGCATACTTCTGGGAGGTGCCGCGTTCGCACTGGCCCTGCTCAGCGATCCGTTCGCATCGAGATTAGTGGCGTTCGTACTCGTGCTGCTACCCAACATGCTCCTCGGCGTGGGAATCGTCCTCGGGGCCTGGTGGCTCGGTCGATACTGGTCACGATCGACGTTGATCTGGATGGCAAACGAAGGGATCCACTATCCCTGGCGCTGGGCGGCGCTGGTGCGGTTCTCGGTGCTTGCTGGAGGAATCGCGATCGCCAGTGAAGCGACGGGATTCGCCACACTGCTGATCCGTAGTTCGTTTCTTATACTTCTCGCTGGAATCACTTATGTGACGGCACAAGCGCTTCTGCCCTTAATTCAAATCTATGTCGAATCGGCGTTCCGGCGCGAAGATGCCGAACAGCGAGGACTGGGAAAAGAACCGCTCCCGCGGTAGTGCTGTCCCGCTATCATTGAGCTTACCGCCATGCGTACCCGAGCCAGCCTCTTGTTGTCAGCCGTGGCCTTCACGCAGATCCTGCTCCTGGGGGGATCGCTGGGAATCCTCGTGGTTGAACTGAGGAAAGTCCGCGCCGATCTCATCCGGTTCGGCCAGGAGGAGCAGGCGTTTCAAAACCAATTGGCCGTCGCGGAGAGCGACTTGTACCGGACTTCGATTCTGCTTCGGGATGAGGTGATCCTGGAAGGCATCGACTATGACCGCGCAAAGCAGGAACTGAATGATCTTTTACATCGGATTTCCGATCAAGCCATCCATCGTCCCTCATGGATTTCTGCGCAGATGCGCGCGCAACTAGACACCATTGACACTACGCGGGCCGAATACCTGACGCGGGCCAGGGTTGTAGCCTCTTGGCAGGAGAACGACCGAAAGCGCCTTGGACTCCAGTATCTGAGACAGCAACTGACTCCTATGCGCCTGAAGTTCACCTCCACGGCGCGACAGATCAACGATCTGACACAGGCGCTTCGGGATACGCGAAATCACGCCATGGCCCAATCCATCGATGGCATTCAGGCGCTGGTGGTTCGAACCCTGATCGGCGCCGCGGTGTTTGGCTTGGGGCTGGCTGGCGTGGCTGGCTATCGATTTCGCGGGTATGAACGGGACAGGGATGCCCATACGCGGCAGGTCGAACAGGCGGAAGATCAGCTACGGTCCCTATCCCAGCGTCTGGTTGAAGCGCAGGAACTCGAGCGGAAAAACCTATCGCGGGAGTTGCACGACGAGGTTGGGCAAACGCTTACCGCGCTGCGGGTACAAATCGGTCAGATCGAACCCGCCAGCGAGGCTGCGATCGATCATTTGGCGCAGGCTTCCGCTTTGGCGGACCGCTCGCTGCGTTCGATTCGTGAAATGGCGCGGGGTCTTCGTCCGGCGATGCTGGATGATCTGGGGCTTGGACCCGCCCTCACCTGGCTTGGCCGGGATTTCTCGAAGAATACGGCATTGGAAGTCGATGTGGAAATCGAAGGCGAATTAATTGGGCTTTCTGAACCGATTCGCACCTGTTCCTATCGTATCGTCCAGGAAGCGCTGACGAATTGTGTGAGACACGCGGCCGCTACCAGCGCGAGGGTCTTGCTTCATGAAAGCCCGGCGGAACTGGTTTTAACCGTTCAGGACAACGGCACGGGATTCGCTTCGGGGCGATGCAGCGGCATTGGTCTATTGGGAATGCGGGAGCGCGTCGAAGAACTGAAGGGAGAGTTCGCTGTCGTGTCGTCGCCGGGGGCGGGGACACTCGTCCGGGCGATACTGCCGAAGGCGAAAAGGGAGAACTCATGATTCGAATTCTGCTGGCTGACGATCACGGGATCGTCCGGCAAGGGACGCGCTCCCTCTTGGAAAAAGAGCCTGATTTGGAAGTGATCGGGGAGGCGGAGGATGGCCGTTCCGCCGTCGAAATGACGGATTCGCTGAAGCCCGACATCGTCGTCATGGATATAGCGATGCCGAAACTCAACGGTCTTGACGCCGCGGCGCAGATTGTTCGCCGCCATCCCGATATGGGCGTCGTCATCTTGAGCATGCACGACGAAGAGGACTATCTCGTTAGGGCGCTTTCGGCCGGCGTTCGCGGTTATCTCCTCAAAGACACCGCGCAAATTGACCTGGTGCGGGCCGTGCGGTCCGTCGCGCAGAAGAAGGCCTTCTTCAGTCCGGCGATCGCGCAAATGATGGTAGAAGATTTCACCCGGCAGATGCAACGGAAGGGCGTCGTCGACTCCCACGAACTTCTAACGGAGCGGGAGCGGGAGATCCTGCAGCTGTTGGCGGAGGGCAAATCGAATAAAGAGGCGGCGACTATTCTCAACGTCAGTCCGTACACCATCGAGACGCATCGCAACAACATGATGCAGAAGCTGAATCTTCACAATACCGCCGAGATCGTCCTCTATGCGGTACGGAAGAAAATAATCTCGTAGAACGCGCTCGTGCCTCTTCGGCGGCGATCTCCCCGAAAAACGGGATGCCGGTTGGACCCCGGACCGCCTAGACTGAAACATAACAGGGAGAACACGAATATTGGCACGCGACTACTTCAGCAACGCGCTGCGGATCGATCCAGACAGCAAACCCAAGCTGTACCGGCAGATCTTTGAATCCGCCGAGATCAATGAAACTAGCTATTTACTCGATCTCATCTTTTCGGCAGGGATCGCCACGCTCGGGCTTGTGCTCAACAGCCCGGCGGTAGTGATTGGAGCTATGCTGATTTCCCCTTTGATGGGCCCCATATTGGCTGCGGGGTTGGCGTTTGCCGCTTCGGACATCTACCTCGGCCTTAAGGCATTTTTCAGTTTGATTGGCAGCGTCCTGGTGTCCGTCGCGTTTTCGGCGTCAGTAGTGTGGCTGCTCCCGTTTCAATCCCCGACTTCAGAGATCCTGGGCCGGACGCAGCCAAATCTGCTCGACCTCGGTGTCGCGGTGTTTTCGGGCTTGGCCGGCTCGGCCGTGATGGCTCGTTCCATGAGCGGAGGCGCAGCCAGCGCGCTCCCTGGCGTCGCGATCGCGGTGGCGTTGATGCCGCCGTTGTGCACGGTGGGCTTCGGCGTGGGCAGCGGCTGGAACTGGCAGATTATCTCCGGCGCCGGTCTGCTTTTCCTGACGAATCTGGTCGCGATTGCCGCGAGTGCTTTTCTGGTTTTTTACCTGGTCGGGATGGATGCGACGGAAGTCCGGTCATCGATCTCGGAATCGACCATGCGGCATGCGACGGGAAACCGTCTCTACGCCCTGCTGCATGCCAGTTCTGTAGGCAGACTGTTCGGAGATGTCGGCCAGCTTCGATGGCGAATTCTGATGGTAGCGGTAACCTTCGGCGTGCTCTTTTTCCCATTGCGGGCTTCGCTGATGCAATTGCGGGACGAAACCCTCTGCCGCGCCGCCGCGCGCGAGACTATGAGAAGCTTAGTCCCCGCCGACCACGTGCTCAGCGAACAATTGGATATTCTCCCCGATCGTCTGATCCATCGAATCGTTACGACCACGTTGATCGACAAGAAGCGGATCGCGCTGTCGGAAGCCGCGCTGGCTAGAAAAACGGGCAAAATCACCTCCATCCAGGTACGGCAGGTTGCCAACGAGGACGAGTTGATCAGCCTCCGCGAACACTTCCGCGCGCCGGTCGCGCCACCGGCCCCCACGCCATCGCTAAAGCTGATGGCGGATAGTCTGCCCGCGCTTGTGGACGAACCGATTATGGCCGTCTGGCCGCGCGAAACGGCGGAACTGATTGCCCACGAAATTGGATTCAATAAAGATGGGATTATCGTTCGCTTCACCTATCTCACTCCGAAACCGTTCGACTCTTCGGTGCAGGAAGCGGTTCGTAATGGGTTGCGCCGAGCGCTTAACACCGAGAAACTGAGCACCGTTTTTGACTGGCAGGATCCTCGCAAAGTGCGGGCTGCGGTCAGGAAGGCGATCTCGAAGTAAACCGGCGAGCCCCTCCCGATGTCAACCACTGCAGTCGTCGAACTCCTCATACTTTTACTCCTCGCCGTCTCTGGCGTCGCGCTTCTAACCAGCCGCTGGAAGATTCCGTACACGATCGCCCTGGTTTTCGCGGGCTTCGCCATCGACTTGTTTCACGTTCCGATTAAGGAGGTTGTAGGCAACGCGCAGTTGCTGACGCCCGATGTCATTTTTGTCTTATTCCTACCAGCGCTACTTTTCGAATCCAGCCTGAATATCGAGATCGGCCACCTGCGCCAAAACTTCTGGTCGATTATTCTTTTGGCGGTAGTGGGCGTCGCGGCGGCCACCGCGATTACAGGCTACGCAGTTCACCATTTTCTCGGTCTGCCTGTCCTCACCGCCTTACTCTTCGGAGCGCTGATCAGCGCCACAGACCCCATTGCCGTCATAGCCCTGTTTAAGGACTTGGGCATCAATAAACGCCTCGCGGTTATCGTGGAGGGCGAGAGCCTTTTCAACGACGGCACGGCCGCCGTCGTCTTCCAGGTCCTCCTCGCGGGGATTCTTACGAATCGCTTCGATGCGCTATTGGGCATCCGCCAGTTCTTGGTGGTGGCGATCGGCGGGGCGCTGCTGGGGTTGGTAATAGGATTCGCCGCCAGTAAACTCACGGCGCAGGTCGATGAGCCGCGCATTGAGATCACTTTAACTACCATCGTGGCCTACGGTTCGTACCTGCTCGCCGAGCACCTTCATGTCTCCGGCGTGATCGCGACCGTCATCGCCGGCCTGACAATCGGCAACTATGGCGCTCAAATCGGGATGAGCGCTCGGACGCGGGTCTCCGTCTGGGCTTTCTGGGAATATCTGGCGTTTCTCATCAATTCGCTGGTATTTCTGTTGATTGGAATTGAAGTGCATGTGGCGCAGATTGTCGAGTCCTGGTGGACGATCATGGCTGCGATCGGTGCGGTCATGCTGGGGCGTGTGCTGGTGGTTTATCTGCTCACTCCGCTCAGCGCCCGATTCGGTGAGGCCATCCCGTCCCGATGGAATCCGGTCATGGTCTGGGGCGGTTTGCACGGCAGCGTCTCGATCGCCCTGGCGCTAAGTCTGCCGCAGGATTTCCCGCACCGCGGCACGCTTCTGACGCTTTGTTTTGGCGTCGTCGCCTTCTCCATTGTGGTGCAGGGCTTGACGATGAAGCCTCTTCTGCGATGGCTGGGTATTCTGGAAAAGGTGAACAGTTCGTATTCGACGTTTAAAGCAAAACAGCTCACTCTGGGCGCCTCTCGGGAGGAACTGGAGGACATGCGCCAGGTACGCTCTATTTCTCCGGAAGTCTATGAAAGCCTGTCGAAAGAAGTGGAGCAGCGGTCCATGGAATTGGAAGCCGGCGTCCGCGAGGCTCAGGCCCAAAGTCCGGCGCTATTGGAGGATGAAATCCGGCAGGCGCGCCTGCGGATGCTATCGGCGGAACGCTCCGCTTTGCAACGGGGCGTGATTGAGGGCATTGTCTCTCAGGACGTCAGTGAACATATTATGGCGGAGACAGCCGAAGAGATCGATCGGCTCACAAATTCTGACCGTTCACAAATGGGCCATGGCGGTCTTGCCGCTGATGTAAAACGATGAGCGAAGAGAACACCACGAAACAACTCGTCGACCAATTCATAGTCGAGCAGGTCGAAAGTGTCCCTCACCTTGAGGCGCTTCTCCTGCTTTGGAGGGCTTCGCCGCGTAGTTGGTCGCTCGTCGAAATGACCAAGTCGCTCTATCTGGAAACCGGCGTGACGGAGAATATTCTGGACGACCTGGTTCGGCGAGGACTTCTTGTAAAGAGCATTGCTGGAACGAACGAATGGCAATACTCCTCCGAACCAGACCGCGACCTGCTCGTTAAACAGGTCGACAAAACATACCGGACGGAGTTGATTCGAATTTCTCGATTGATCCATTCCAAGCGTTCCACGCCCATTCAGGAATTTGCGCGGGCGTTTCGTTTTAAGAAGGATTGAAGGTGATATGGTACCGGCTATCTACATTCTGGGATCTTTGGTGGTGTGCCTTTGTGCCGTGATGCTATTGCGGGCATATGCCAAAGCCAAACGGCGTTTACTACTTTGGAGTGGCCTATGTTTTTTAGGACTAACAGTTTCGAATCTGCTCGTCTTTATCGATCTGGTGATCATTCCGGATGTGAATTTGTATCCGCTACGTCTGTGGACAGCCGCCATTGCGACAATGTTGTTAGTGTTCGGACTGGTCTGGGAAAGCGAGTAATGAAGTGATCGAAGGATTTCTTCTCGGCGTCATTTCGACAGGGTCACTTACCGCTGGCCTGTTTTTCCTAAAGTACTGGCGGCGGACGCGCGACCCGTTTTTCCTCGCCTTCGCGGCCTCGTTTTTAGTCGAGGCGGCAAACCGCGCCTTTGTCCTGTTCCTACCCAATCCCAGTGAAGCCAGTCCCTGGACCTACGTGGTCCGATTGCTTTCGTTTCTCCTCATTCTCGCGGCGATTTTCCGGAAGAATTTTTGGGACGCGTCCAAATAGTCTATTTACCTTGTCCCTTCGCGCCGGAGGCGAACTCCCGCTCTATCTTTTCCTTCACCACCCCAAGGTACTTTTCCATCGCCGTCAGCGATTTCGCCACCACAATGGGCCGCAACAGACGTCCCTGCCATCCCTCCATGCCATCAACCTGCGAAGACTGCACAAGAACCAGGTAAAACATTCCGCCGGCCTTCTGGTCCTGGCCCGGAATCAGGTATCGAAATTCCAATCCGCTGCGGAAATAGTGATTGGCGAAGAGCATCTTCGACGCAATAACGAAGGCGTCGCCATGCGTACTCGAAGTTCGCTGAATCACGACGTGCGATACCCGATGGACCGTCTTTAGTCCAAAATCTCCGCTCTGCCAGTAGAAAAAATTCTCGGTGCGGCGGTTCTGGGAGCGCGGATACTTGAGCAGGTATTCATTGAGTTGCGGCGCATACTCTCGAAGGGCGCCGGAGTCCGCGAGTAACTCCTTCAGACTCTGTTCAACGCTGGAATAATCAGGCGAATCATGGTACACCGGAAGTCCCGCGTTGCCCTTCGCGATGTAGTTTTTCAGCCTTTCCAGCCACAGCCGGCGGATCGCGGCGCTCGCCTGCGCCGCCTCGTCAGGCGCGCCCCATTTCACCGATTCCCGAACCTGCCTAATGCCGTCGTCATCAATCTTGAAAGCGCAGTTGCCCGCTTTGCACGCTTTGAGTTCCGACGCCTCGGCAGCGGACAGAACCATCCCGTCCAGATCGCCTTCTATTGGAGGGATGTGGAATTTCCGGCTTACACTCACGCCAGGGACGGACTCAAAGGCGTCAATATTCCTGTAGCTCTTTACGAACGATTCCGGCGTGGCCCAGATGCGGATCCCCCCAACCAGATTGATCCGGCTGGGAGAGCCCGTGTCGATGGCGTAGGCGGCTGCGCCTCCCCCTTCCACCGTCCGCAGCGTCTCGTCGCTCGCCTTCAGCACCGCTACGAGCGTCTGCCGGAGGCGCGGCGGTAAGGTCTGGGTGGAAAGCGCCGTCACCGCCGAACTGAAAAGGCAGAACAGCAAAGCCGCGAAAAATCGCGCTTTGATATCAGGCCCACCGTCGGCCCGCATCGGGTTTTGTCTCGATTTCATTCGATCGGGCCTACTCGTAGTCTACAATTCGGGCATCGGCCAATGGGCGCGCCGCCCACCCGCTAGTCCGGCGCGGTTGTGGGATTCTCCGCCCAACTCTGCAGAAGTCCCAGGCGAATAAGTTCGCGGCTGGCTCTTGCGGTAATGTCGCTCTGTATCCGCGGCTCGAAACGATGGTCATAAACATAACACTTGATCCGCAATCGAAGATAGCCTCGGCGCTCAAATCCTTGCGCGATCAGTATCACCACCGGCTTCCGCGCCAAAAGAAACGGGGAGCAGATCGCCGCCTCAAATCCGATGCGCTGAACCAGATCGGGCGGCGCGTCCGGCCTTAAAAACAGATCCGTCACAACCTGGCAATCGGGTACGCCGGAATTGGCGTTGAAGACGCGATCCGTCAAGACCTGCGCATTCGGGATGGTAACGCGCGTGTCATCCGGAGTCGTTAGCTTTGTGCTGCGCAACCCGATGTGATCGATCTCCCCGTAGGCATCGCCAATCTTCACGCGGTCGCCAAGTTGATACGGCCGGTCCCCGAGCACCACCAGTCCCCCCACCAGATTCTTGATCAGGTCCTGCGCGCCGAGCCCCAGCGCGATTCCGAAAGAAGCAAGCGTCGCAAGAAAGGTTTCCCGGGAGGGAGCCAGCAAATCAAAGCACATGATGATCGCCGCGAACCAGATGGTGATCCGGAACACCGGCTCCAGCCATTTGGCCAGGAACCGGGCTTGCGTACTCCGCCGGCTGAGGCGCTCACACAGGTTCGAAACCCAGCGGATCAACAGCCATGCGGCGAAGAGTGTAAGGACCGCGACCAGCATCGATCGGAAGCTAAACTGGTCCAATGGATTCATAAAGCCGTACTCACAAGAGATTCAACCGGTGTAGGGCGGTGCGGACAATTCGCCCCGCTTCTGGCCGGATTCTAAGCCCCGGACCGGACGGATCCGCTTCCAGAAACTCGAGGTCGGATAGTCGTTGCAATCGCAGGACACTGTTTTCTTCCGGACACTCAAACACCATCGCGTGCTCCCGCACCGTCAAGCTCCCATGCTGTAGGATCGCCTTCAACGCAAAGGCATCCTCCTGCGTGACCTCCGAAAGAAGAGGTTCAATATTGGGCTCCACCGGCGGCTTGAGGTATAGGACGCCGCCTTCGGTCCGTTCCACAAAGTGCTGCCACAGTTCGAAGGCGCTGCGAAAAACACCTTGCGATTGACGGTACAGCGCTTCAAAGTATTGGTCCTCCGCCTTACGGCGTATACCCAGCATTTCCCGAACGGCGTTCACGCGGGCATCGGACGTTGGGACCGGCGGATAGTGCAGTCGTAGTCCGGACAACTTGTGCCGCAGCAGAATCGCACTCTTCAAGTTCGCCTCGGAAATCGCCATGGCGTTGATACGGTGTGAAAAATGCTGCCTCAATCCATGAGCGGCGTCCAGGTAATGAAAGGAGTCTTCGTTAGTAACTACAATCCAGAGGATGGTTCGCGAACTGGCGGAGATGATTCGCATCAACTCCTGCAACCCCTCGAACCCGTTAATCCGCCGGAGAAACGTCCGCTCGAGTTCTTCGAGTATGACGACGGTGCGGCGCGAAGTCAGCGTACTCTGCAGGTTGGATTCGTCGGGAGCGCCCATCAAGCAGGCAATGAAGGACCGCATTGACGCACGGTCTGTGACTCGTTCCGAGAAATGCCCGCGCACGGTGTCGATCCCGCGTAGTTCCCCATTCAAAGCACAATTCAAAAGGCTGGTTTTTCCGCTTCCTCGCGCCCCGATCAGGAGTACGGAGACGGAACGTCCGGCTTGCCATAAACTTCGCGCCTCCGCTAAGGCCGCCATCTCGGCCTCGCGGCCAATCAGAAAACGCGGGTCCTCAACAGGCGCCAACCGGAAAAGCCGGCGGTAGATCGCCGGCAACTCCCTCCCGAGGAATTCCAGACGAAGTACATCCCCCAGGTAAGCGCGGCCAACGACTGGCGCCTCTGCCAGATCGCGAGGCGCCTCCCAGCCGGTTCTGATCAGGGACCATTCCAACCCCCGCTGCAAAAGCGAGATGCCACCTCGGCCGCCAGCCGTCGCCCGCTCTCTGACGAAAGCCAACGCCCCTTGCGCCGCGTGCCGTCCGCTCTGGCGGGCAAAACGCGCCATTACCCCAAGGCGGCTCCGCTCTAATCGAAAAAGCGTAGCGGCCAAGGCGGCCGAAATTGCTTGCACGAATCGACGTTCCGAAATCGCCCGCGGTGGCTTCATCACTTCTTGCCGGTGCTGCAACAGCGCGAGTGAATTCGCCAGGGCCTCGCGCGCCACCTCGTCCCCGGACCCGGAATCCGAGGCGCTAAAAGCAACCACTTCTCCCACACGTTCCAGCGTACGGACAACGGCCCGGTGTTCCCCTTCCACTTCTTCAAACGCTGCCATCACCGGCGGCAAGCCCGATTCCTCCACCTGCTGCAGACAAGCAAATAGTGGTTCGAACCGGCGCCAGCGAATCACTCTCGAAGGCAGACTCCTCCGCGCGTTCCCCGTCTCCATCTCCACCGGCAGCCGCTTTCGCGCCGCTGCTTGCACCGTCTGACGCCAAGCGGCCACGCGGGATTCAGCCGGCAACAGCTTTGCCGCCGGGGCGGGAAAATCGCGTGTGGCTGTCCCAGCCTGCCGTTCCCGCAGCCAAATCTCAACGGCTTCGAACTCCTCCCGCAATTCAGCGGACTCCGCATCCAACCCCTGTAGCGAATCCTGCGTCGCGTGACCCAAATCACTCGCGAGCGCCGTCATCGATCTCTCTAATTCGACAAGCCCTTGAACGGCGCGGTGTTGCCGGGCCCAAAACCCAAATCTCTCCCGGCGCCGATTCATCAACTCGTCCAATCGGCCGGAATCCGCGCTTCCCCAAAACACAGCGAACGACAGACCGTCGACACTCTGTCTGGCCTTGAGGTCGCCAAGCGTCTTCGTCACCTTGACGGCGATTTCGTTCCACCGGGCAACCCAAGCGGCATCCCGGGCGTCGGGAATAACGTTTCCTGTCTCGCCGTTCGCTAACGATTCCAGCACCGAACGGCATTGCGTTTGCCCCAACGCCAGGAGGTGCAGCCACGCCTCATCCAGTGTCAGAAAGTAAGTGCCGTGCAGTTCCGCGTGGCGCTCACCCGCCGCCAGCGCTTGTAGTTGAACTGCCCCGCGCAATAGGCATTTCACCCGAGTCCGGCGCCGCGTCAACTGAGCGCGCCATCCTTCGATCCCCAAAATCTCGACGAACTCCGCTCCCCCTATAAACGCCGATTCCGGCAACCGCCTGATCGAGTCTTGCTGCGCCGAGTCGTGCGCCTCGAACGCGGCGATCGCTCGCTCGAAAGGTCTCGTTCGAGCCCATTGCGCCGCCCCGCCGGCCTTCAGGTCGAGAGTTCGCAGCTCGATGAATCGGTCCCAGAACGGTAGATCGGCGGACGGAGTCAAGGTGCCTGTCCCGGGAACCTCTACTTCCCAACGCCGAACCGCGGACATGGCGTCGGCCCAGATGGCCCTGTAGGTGTCCAGTAGCCGCTGGTCTGTCTCTCGCTTAGCGGCTCGGTAAGCGTCGACTTGCCCCTTTACGGTGGACTTGAAATCGTTCATCTAAGTTTGCCCGCTCCGTCCGAGACCTGGATACTGCCTGGAAGTCGTTTCCCGTAATACGTAACGTTTCGTAGCCGGAAGAGATAACTCCTTCGAAATTCGCGTCGCTCGGCGTGCCGTCTCATGGTTCCCTGAGGATTTTCTTTGGCCGCTATTACGATTGAGGCCGTCCGCCCGCGGTTGCTCCTCCCTATGCTCGATGCACGCCCGCCCCGATAGCGACCAGAGGTCCGTCGACCGGATCGTAGATTCTGATCGCAGTAAGCAGGGGACTCAGATCGAATCAGTTCTCTGGAAAGTTCCTGAACAGGTCTCGCACCAGGCCCTTTGAGGCCGGGTCCGCCTTCGCCAGTGCGGCGGTTATCGCATCGCGATTCCCGAGCGAACCTTCAAGACGTTGGCGAAGCTCTCCGGCCGGCAGCGAGTTGGCAAATGTCCGAAGCTCGGTAAAGAGCTTGGATGCCACTTCGCCGGCGGCCCCATAATCGGCGCGCTCCACCTGCTCCCACAGCATACCGGCGCGATTCCGAAAGTGGGCGAGTTCCAAGGACCGCCCAGCGTCCTGAAGTTTCTTGCTGGTCGCGTTGAGTTCCGACTCCGCCTGCGACCGCTCACTGTGTTGCGGATACCATCCGGCCAGGAACGACACCAATCCAACTGCCAGATAACTCAGTATTTTGTTTCTCATGAAGCATAACTCTTTCTGTAATTCACTCTTGCGGATCGAGGTCGTTCAGCGATTCCAGGGCTTCGGGCGGCCGTGATAGTCGTACAGCTTATTTTCATCCTCGCGGTTGATGCCCGCTGAGGCTTCGTACTGCGGGCAACTCCGGAGGGCCTCCACCGGCAAGTCTAAATGCAGTGCCCGATCCGCCCACGACACGCTCGTAATCCAGTCAAGCGAGACCAGCACTTTCGAGAACGGCGAGCCGGGCTCCACAACGACAATGTACTGGCCCTCCCAACTGGAGTCATCTACGATTACATCGTCTGCCTTGCCCGCAGGTCCATCAATGCCGTGGACCTCGTAGGAGCGAATCTCCTCAAAACTCCGAAGGTGAGCGTCTTCAACGCTCGATTGCCGGAGTCTTCGTCTCACCCTGGCCAGTTCTGGACCCATTCCGGCTCGCTCGTAGTAGGCGTCGGCGAGAAGTTCCTGTTGCCTCGACACCGGCTTTTCTGTGTCGATATCTGGGCTGTTCAATACATCCTCGATCGTCAATCCCACATGGAGCAACTGAAGATTCCAGTCGGGCGGCCCGCAGTCGGCTGTAGAGGAGATCAGTACGGGTCGTCCCGCCGGGCCGCCGGCCGCGACCACAACGAAGCGAATCATCCAGGTTTCGTCGTCGATGTAGAAGTCCTTCAACACTCCCAGATCGCCGTCGATTGCACCGACGCCATATCCTCGCATACTCAACAGGCTTCGCAACATGATTACTCCCTCTCCAGGCTAATTGCGGCTCCGGCGCTTTAGCCATTCTTCCGCAAAATAGACTCAAGATTCCGATGCCTCCGCTTTCCCTTCGAAAACGACGGATGACTCCGGCTCGCAGGCCTTCTTCACATGGGCGTGGAGCACGCCATCCGCAAAATGCAAATCGAGAGTGCCGGGATCGACTAGCGAAGGAAAATGGAGTTGGCGGTAGGCTTCCCCTTCGGAGAACTCATGCAGAATCGCCGCTTCCCCGGCATGCGAGGATAATGCGCTCGTGCAGCGCGCATGAATTCCTAACTGCCGCTCGGAAATTGCAACTTGAATGTCATCGGGCTCGAAGCCGGGTAGCTGAAAGTCCGCGTGGAAACCGGTCTCCTCTTCGTAGAGGTTCACCCGGGCATGACCCGCCTTCTCGCGCTCAGCCTGAATCCAATCGGCGAGCGGATCCGCAGGAGTGTCCCCACGCTCGAGAAAAATCTCGTGCGCCCGAATCTCGATAGATCGTGCCAGATCCGTGACGCGAATACTGGCCGGAATCGGAACGTCGCGCCCACTGGCAATTCTTGAAACGTTGATGCTAGGCATTGCAATGGCCGCTCCCCTCGGGTGCCAACTGTTATTTTGTGTCGAAGAGTCCGCCCGGAAGCGGAGCGTCGATCTGGAAGTGTTCGATGACGGTAATTTTTCGAGTTTCCGTATAGTTCTCGCCGGTCTTGGCGGATGTGCGAATCTCCTCCCGCAAGACGAGTTGATTGGCCCGGGAGATCCAGACCATGGAAGGACCGGCCCATTCGGCTTCGCGTAACCTTCGCCGGCCGGCTTCGAACTGCACCAGATCGCATTCGATTTTCTTGTCATCAACCTCTATCAGTTCCCGACGCATGATCATGGCGTTGACGGCGGTCTTGGAAAGCCGCTCAAAGTTGTAAACCGGAGAGCCCTGTAATGCCTTCATCTCGCGGCCCCTTACAGCGGATACCTTGAATTCCTTTCCGAGGGACCGGCTTTCCAGAAAGGAAGTTCCGTCGGAGACTCGCAGCCAGTTGCCGGCACTGGGGTAACGGAATTCGAGACGGAATCTCGCAGGCGCCTCGAATGCCACTGTAAAACCGGTTTCTCCCTCAGACGTTCGACCATTAAAAATGGATTGGGCTACCGTTCGCCCCTCAAAATGATATTGCTTCAACCCCCGATATCGGCGCGTCACCTGCAGAAAGAGGCTCTTGGAGTCCTGCGCTGCTATACAGCCCGGCGCCAGGCATCCTGCGGCCAGCAGTTGGTGAAGAAAGCGACGCGTAATTGACGGCTGTTCTCTCAGCAATGATGCCTTCGCCGCGCAATTCTGACAGACCGCCCGTTCTTAGGGCTTTGAGGCTTACCCAAACCGAATGCGGCCCAACGGCCCAGGTGCCAGCGAACTTAGCATAGCACTTCGCTTCCGCGATTGACATTGATTGATATGGAAGCGCTGAAACACAGCGGGTACTTCCCCTGACGGCATCTTTAGCGCCGGGCATCGTATCCGGGAAGCCGTGGCCAGAAACGAGTCCGGCGATGCCGCTTAACTTGGCGTAGTCTCTGACGCCCGGTGCCTCACGCGATCGTTTTGGCCCATACCTTTGAACCAGGGAGAATAATGGATCGTTCTTCTCCACGCCCGCTGGAACAGAAAAAGCACGACTCTCTGCCGATTCCGCGGGAACCATACCACAATGTTTTCCGGCGGCTTCAGCGAACAGTGGGTATCGGGTGGTAGACTCAGCAATCACTCGAGGGAGGTTCGCCAATTTGAAAAATCAAGTCATCGCGAAGATGGCGGACGGCTGGGCCAGCTACCAACAGTACCACCATACTCCGCGTGCTAGAGTCTATGCCGATCTGGCCGAGCAGCAGGATCCGAAAGTTCTATTCATCACTTGCGCCGATTCCCGGATTGAACCCGCGGTCATGTTTCAATCCGCGCCCGGAGACCTCTTCGTTGCCCGAAATCCCGGCAACATCGTCCCTCCATACGGCGCCCTGATGGGCGGCGCTTCGGCGTCGTTGGAGTATGCCCTCACTGCCCTCTCCGTGACCGACATTATCGTATGCGGGCATTCCAGCTGCGGAGCCATGAAGGGCCTGCTGTACCCCGAGGATTTGGATTCCATGCCTCTCGTCGCCGCATGGCTCCGTTTCGCCAAGTCTGCCAGTTCCATCCAGGCTCCCTTTCCTCGTTCCATGGCGCTCGCCACCCGCATCCGGAATCTGGCGCGGGAGAATGCCGTTGTTCAGTTGGATCATTTGAAGACGTACCCGACTGTTGCCGGGAAGCTGTCCCGTCAACAGATTCGCCTGCACGCCTGGCACTACGACATTCGGAGCGGAGGCATTTCGTGTTACCACGCTGAAAGTGCAAGCTTTCGGCCGCTCGACAAGGACACGCCCGCCGCCTGCGCCGGTGGAGTCAGACTCTCGAGGCAGCGATGAATCAACAATCGGGATCGCAGCTACTCATATCCTCTCTGCGTGTTGAGCTCGCCGGATCGAATCCGTCTAAGCGTCCAGGCAGCGCCCCAAGACAATTAACGGCGAACCATTGGATCCGGGTCGCGCCAGCCGATCAATCGCCCTTTCTCACGCGGTGGTCAGCCAATTTTTCATTCTCTTATCTCTGGGAAGTGGCCCAAACGGATTCGGATACCGTAATGGAACTTGCACACCTGTTCGAGGACACCGCGAACAGGGCCACACTCGCCTCGATGCAAACCGAAGGTGCGTTTAAGGCGGCCGCCGCCCGGATGGTCCTTCTTCGCGACCCAACCCTAGAGCCGGATAATTCGGACACCGTGGTCGGGCGCACCGGGCGGATCTTCGGTGGGGTCAGGGCGAACATTCGCCGCAAAGCACCCTTATATGCGAGTGACTTTCGGGATGGGTTTCAGTCCAAAGCGCTGGCATCGATTCTGTTCATGTTCTTCGCCTGCCTCGCTCCCGCAGTCGCCTTTGGCGGGTTGGTGGCTGAACTCACCAAGCATCAGATGGGAGCCATCGAAATGCTCGTAAGCACGGCGCTCTGCGGCATTGTCTACTCCTTGTTCTCCGGCCAACCCCTGACCATATTGGGAAGCACCGGACCGGTCATCGTATTCATTGGACTTCTGTACGAGTTATGCGTGGGCTGGTCATTACCCTTCCTGCCGGCGTTGGCATGGGTCGGCCTATGGACTTCGCTCATTCTTATCGTACTCGCGGCCGTGGAGGCCAGCCGCCTGATCCGTTGGTTCACCCGCTTCACCGACGAAATCTTCGCCGCGCTAATCTCGCTAATTTTCATTTACGAGGCCCTGACTGATTCGATCGGCGGTCTCCGCGATCCCGCCATGCCCCGCGATTCGGCGCTACTGGCAGTTCTGCTCGCTCTTGGTACGTTTACGCTCTCCACCCAGCTGGCCCAGATGCGCCGCGGCCGATATCTGAAGCCGGCTATGCGCAATGCACTGGCCGACTTCGGCCCGGCGGCTTCGCTCGTGATCATGGCCGGTGTCGCCTATCTCATGCACCCGGTTGCCGTCGAAACGTTGGCATTGCCGGCCACTTTTGGAACCACCGCGGGTCGCCCTTGGCTGGTTGATCTCACGGCGATCCCGTTGTGGGCGCAGGTGGGAGCGATCGTGCCGGCCCTATTGGTTTCAATTCTTCTATTCCTCGATCAAAATATCACCGTACGGCTTGTCAATAATCCGCGCAACAAACTCCGCAAAGGTTTCGGATACCATCTGGATCTGCTGGTTGTTGGCATACTCGTTGGCATATGCTCCCTCTTCGGCTTGCCGTGGATGGTCGCCGCCACCGTGCGCTCTCTGAATCACGTCCAGAGTCTGGCCACATTGCGGCGAACCGGTGAAACGGAGGAGGTTCAGGGTGTTACGGAAAACCGGCTCACGGCGTTCGTGGTACATCTTTTGATCGGCGCTTCTATTCTGATGCTCGATCAACTCAGGCAGATACCGATGCCGGTTCTCTTCGGTTTGTTCTTGTTCATGGGAATCTCCTCGATGCGCGGCAATCAACTCTTCGAGCGCATGCGGCTTTGGCTCATGGATCCGGAGCGCTATCCGGAATCGTATTATGTGCGATCCGTGCCGCAACGTACGATTCACATTTTTACTGCGGTACAGGCCACTCTCCTCGGATTACTTTGGCTGCTAAAGGTCTCGGCCATCGGCATATTGTTCCCCTTGCTGATCGGGCTTCTTGTCCCGATTCGGTTCGGCCTGGATCGGTATTTCGACCAGCGCCATTTGGCTCTCTTGGATGCCGAGTTGGATCCCGATGAGGAACAAGAAGCTAATCTCGGACCGTAGTGCGTCGCCACAGGACGAGGCGGCGACGCAGATAGGGAATGTCAAATCGGCAGGCTGTACCGATCTGAGATCGAATCCCAAACCAGATTGCGTGTTCGTGCCACCGAATGGTCCGGTCCGCCATCCAAGGATTGGACAAAATCCACAAGTTCGTCATCCCTACCCCCCCTTCAGCCAATCCTTCCGCAATCTGGCAGAACATCGCAGGATTATTCAGGTGCAATAACTCCAAACTTGCCAATGGGCCACACGGTTTTCCCTTGACATCCCCGGGGCAACAACCTCAGGCGACTCACCGCCTTTAGCGCTGCGGCTCCGGATTATGACCAACAATCGCTGTATAGTACTTGAATGGTGAATGCGAACATCCTCGAAATTTGGGGCCGTATTTGATAGCGATCACGCAGGTAAACGCCGTAATCAAATATGCCGTCTCTTTGGCAAAAGTCCTCGCCATCTTAACCCTTTTAGTAGAGGGTCGATCGTCGGCGCAGAAACTTCCGGCTCGTTTTCGGCACACGCTGAAGACGTACTTGAACGTGAGTGACTCCCAATTAAAAACGATCGAAGAAGGTGGAATCGTGGCGCTAAGCGCCAAGACGGGCAAACGCGCGGAGATTATGCTCGTGGGAATTACGAGAATCTGGGCGACTCCCCAGGCGTTCGTGAACAGCTATAAGAATATCTCGGCTTTCGAGGCAGGACCCGGCATCACTTCCTCTGGAAAGTTTAGTTCGCCGCCACTTGTTGCCGATCTGAAAAATCTGAAGTTCTCGAAGGCGGAAATTGACGGTCTGCGGAAGTGTATACCGGGCAAATGTAACATGAAATTCGACGACGAGACGCTTCTGTCTCTTCAGCGGACCATTAACTGGGACTCGCCGAACTACCTCGAAGAAGCCTCGAATGTCCTTCGCCGCGCATGGGCACACTATTTGGACAGGTACCTGCAACGCGGAAATACTGGCCTTCCCGTTTATCACGACGCATCGGAATATGTCAGCGTCGAACAGGGAGTTTCTTCACTGCTGGAAAAGGCGACGCTTCTAAAAGAATACTCGCCAGCGCTCCTAGATTTCTTGCGGCACTACCCTGTTTCACCGGGCAATGCAACGGATGATTTTTTCTATTGGCAAGTCGCGGCTTTCGGCCTAAAGCCGGTGCATCGAATGTCGCATGTGGCTATCCAAATGGCGCCCGCCACTTTTGGCGATGCCTATATCATCGGCTCAAAGATGCTCTATGCGAGCCACTATTTCAGAAGTGCCTTCGAAGTGAAACTGCTGGTTCCTGGCCAGGATCAGAGGACCGGCGGAATGCATTATTTAGTCGCTGTGCAGAACTCCTACGTCGATGGAATGACCGGCTTTCGGGGCCGCATCCTGCGATCGATCGCGGTGAAGCGAGCTCAATCCGCAATGGAGCGCTATTTGGGCGCCACAAAAGGCCGGATAGAACGGACGTTCAATAAGCCAACCCAGAATGCCGCCCCGGATAGCCAACGCTGACTGCGGAGGGGTAATGGAATTCCAATTTTTGTCATTCCGCAAGGCGCCGTAGGCGGCGCTACGTTAACATCCCGGAGTGTCTGCGGCGGTCACCGCGGAAATGAAAACTTCGACGCAGCACGCCTCGAAGCATTGTGGCCCGGCGACTCGATAGATGATGCGAATGGGACGCTCGCCTACGAGGAGAGGTTCCGCTCCTGTAGACTTAGCGCTAAGCGGAAAGATTGAACTGTCCGGTGGGCAACTAAAGTGCGGCAGCTTAGCGCCAGTGGCCCAATAGTAACGAGAGGCTGACATGAGTGAATCGTCAATTGCCCTTGGCCAGCCTGACCCTCCGGCCGCGGGCCGCCGGCATAGGGCGTACTTGAAGTTTCTAATTCTGCTAGCTATCGTCGGCGCCGCCGCTGTCATGCTATTTCTTCGCTGGCGGATCGAACCGCTCAACATTGCAATTCCAGTCCCGGAACGGCCGGAAATCGATCCCAACGGCACGGTCGCCATTCGCTACCCCAACGCGGTTTTCGCCACCACCGTGGCCAGCTTTCACGACGAACTGTTCGCCTACCTGATGTTTCAGCACTACCGCTCCACCGCGCCGTTCCGCAGCGATGAACTCCTCTTGTGTTACTCCGGCCGGGACGCTGAAGCACGATATCTTGTACTGCTGATTCTCACCCACGAACGGATCGGGTCTATCGGCCGCGTCGCCGCGCTCCGTCAATCGAAGCACGTGGAAGGGTTTGAATGGCAGTTGCTATCGAAAGGCCGCTTGGACACGTACCGGAAACAGTCGAGGCTCTTCGAGTCTGCCTACAACCTCCCGGTGAAAAGAAAAATGGAGAGTCTGAAGGCCTCGGAACTTCGAGAATTGGTGCGCCGCTTCATCCGCTTCAAGTCGACCACCGATCCTCGTGTCAGGAAGGGCATCGAGCCCCTTCCCTCTGTCCTGAACACAGGAGACGCCGGGCGCCTCGCCGCGGACATCATTGCCATTGCCGAATTCTACGAGTTGCCGCTGGAGTTTTTCCTCGGCATCGGAGCTATGGAGAACAACTACATGAATGTTCGCGGTGACCTGAAGAATACGATTTGGAAGCGGCAACCAGCCAAAGACGACATCGTCATCGAACGCCGCAATGGCCGGGTACGAGTGCTCAATGACTCAGCCGGCGTCTGGCAGATTACCCGGGAGACGCTGCGGACGGCGCATCGGTTATATCTGGCGGATACCCGCGACTACAGCAAACTGCCGGTGAACTTGCGTCCGCCCCGTCAACTGAATGTTACCGAAGTCGAGCCGGAAGTACTAACGACCTATGCTGGGTTGCTACTGCGCCATCTCCTCGATCGCTTCGATGGCAATCTTGCCCTGGCCGTGGGGGCCTACAACGGCGGTCCCGGAAATCCCAACATGCGCTATCACGGCGGAGTGGAAGCCGCGGCGATGCACGCGCGGAAAGTACTGGAGCAGGCGGCGGCTCTCAACGGCGAATCCGTCATGTCGATTACGTGGCTGCGAGCCAGATAACCGGCCGGCCTCGTAAGATGTCAATCTTGTAGAGATATGGGATATGCGCAATCCGCTTTCCGCTGCACCGCGATTTTTCTCTTCGCGCTGTTGGCCATTCCTCTCCACGCCCGTACCGTGCACGGTGTCGTCACCGACGGTCAAGGCAAGCCGGTCGCTAAAGCCGCGGTTCGCCTCAAGAATTCCGTAACACTTCGAATTCGATCGGTCCGGACGGGCGCCAACGGTACTTATCGCTTTACTGGGCTGAATCCCGCAATGGACTACGAGCTGCGGGCGTCCGGCAAAGGTCGGTCCAGCGGCTGGGTCGTCCTTAGCCGCTTCACCGAGGGCGACGAGCGAGTAGTGGATTTGGAATTGAAGTAAGAGCCGCCTACCAGATCGTCCTTACTTCCGCCAGCGTTTCATCCGGCCGCAAGACGCCGCGGAAGGCCCAGTGGAGCATCGGCGGGGCGATTGTGGCCGCCACCACCGCCATCAGCACGATCATCGCGTAGGTATCGGCCTTCAACGCGCCGAGCGCCAGTCCGGTCTGCGCCACCACCATACAGAATTCGCCCCTGGGAATCATTCCCGCTCCCACTCTCGTCGCAATCACTTTTCCGTGACGCAATGCGCCGAGACCGCAGCCGAACAGCTTCGACAGAATCGCGACCGGAATCAGAATAAGCGCCAGGATCACTACCCTCGAATCCTGGAAAACTTCCAACCGAAAGTGCAGACCGATTTCCGCCAGAAAAAATGGCACTAACAGTTCCGTGACGCCATGAGCCAAATCGTGGACCCGCGGAGGTACAGACTTCGAAATTGCCATTCCCGCCAGAAACGCGCCAATGATCGCCGCCACGCCCACCTTTTCCGACAGCGCGGCCAGCGCGAAAAGAAAGACCATGGCAAACGCGAACTCCGCCTCGCCGGACTGCATCTGCCCCCCGATGCGCCGGGTCACTTCTCCCACCGCCTGGTGCCCCCAACGCGCGACTATGACGATAAATCCCACCGCGAACAACGTCGTCAGCGCTATCTCACCGACGTTGACAGTCCCATTGGCAATTGAACTTACGCCCCCCAGCAAAAGGAGGGCCAGAATATCGTCGATGATCGCCGCACCCAGAATGATCTTCGCGGCGGTCCGGTGCAGAAGCTTTCGCGCTGCCAGCACCTGCGCGGTGATGCCTACGCTGGTCGCCGTCAATGCAGTGCCCAGAAATACGGCTTCCATTTGCTCGCGGCCCGCCAACCAGTAGAAAACGAAGCCGGCCAAAAAGGGAATGACAACGCCCAATACACCAACGGCAACCGCCGTTCCACCGAGCTTGATCAGTTCCTCCGCCTCCACCTCAAGCCCTACCCGGAACAGCAGGAACAGAACGCCAAGGCTCGCCATGGTATGGGTAAACGCGTCCGGCTGTACCCAACCGAGCACGCTGGGGCCGATCAGCACGCCGGCGAGAATCTCTCCGATAATCCCCGGCTGGCCCAGCCGCTCGCAGAGCTCCGCCAGCAGTTTCGCGCTCCCAAAGATGATCAACAGACGGACTGCCAGAGATAGAGCTTCTGGGTCTCCGGACAATAACAACGCGAATGGCAAATGGGTCATCGGTTCCTTGTTTAGTACGCCGCGGGCCGGCCGCGGTAGTCGAAATAAACAAGCCTCTCCTCCCGATTAACCGGTGCTTTGGGATCGAACACAGGAAGCTTGTCGAATTCCTCTCTCGTCATTGAGGTCGTTATGATCCCGTCCGCGAACGAAATGCGGCCAATGAGATCTACCGAAATGGCGGCCTGAACAGATCTGAACCAGCCGTCGAAGCCGATGATCAGAAAGCGCAATACCCAACTGGCGTCGTCGATGACAACGTTTTCAGCGATGCCTAACGATGCCCCGGCATGTACTATCTGATAGGTGCTGACTTCGAGGAAGCTGCGCAAATGGTTATCGCCGTTCCCTGCCGTCTCATGGTCGTCGCGGTCTGCGGTGAAGGCCGGATCCACGGAGATCATCCGGTCAGGAACCGGCCAGCCGTAGCGGGCGGTGATGGCATGTTCCTGCTGCCGGGAAACGGGCTTATCGGTATCGATATCCGGGCTGTTGCGCACATCTTCCATCGTCAACAAGACCCTGAATTCGCGTTTGCCGCTGACAATTCGTCCCAGCGCGGGTGGCGCCACCAGAACGCGGCGGTTAGACAGCAAGAGTCCCGTCTCCACCACGACGTAGCGCAGCTTCCAGCTCGTATCGTCGAATAGGAAATCGCGGACACGACCTATCTCGCCGTCAATAGCCACCACCCGGTAGCCCAAAAGATTATCTAGAGTTCGCAACATGTTTCACACTCCTTCCCCCGTTTCCGGCAGTACGTCGGCATGATGGAGCCGGCCGCAGTAGTCGAAGTATTCAGCCACTCGCCGCGGATTAACAGGTGCCCGGAATGAGAAGGGCCCAATCAATCCGAACTTCACGATTTCCGGAACAAGTTGAATGCTGCGGTTCCTCCAATCGATTCTAAGGACGCCTCGGGGTGAGATTATCATCGCTTCTCCGTCCGGCTGGTCACTCTTCGACGTCACCAGACCATTCACCCGCCACGACCGGTCATCGACAATTACATCGGTGCCGCGGCCGAGACGAGAGTTCCCGTTCATTTCGTATGCGGAGATCTCACGATAACTGCGAAGGTGCGGGTCGCTGCCCCTCAGTTCCTCCTGAACCTCCGAGGGGCTCGGGGGAACACTCCCATCCAATAAAGGGTCCGGACTCGAATATTTCTTCCACCCGCAGCGACTGGCCAGGAGCATTTCCATTTGCCGGCTGACGGGTCTGTCACTAGAGGCTTCCGGGCTCGCGCAAACCATCTCGAACGTGAGGTCAACTCTGATTTGCAGCTTCGCGTCGTTAATTTCACCAATCGTTTCAGGAGCCAGCAAAACTTCCCTGCGATTCAGCCACCCTCCCGTCGCGACCACCATATATCGGACGGTCCATTTGTCATCGACGAAAAGGAAGTCGGTGGCGGTGCCCACTAGCTCGTTAGCGGCGGCGACCCCGTATCCCAATAGGCTCTCAAGCGACCGGAGCATAGAATTGTCTCCTCTATTCGAGGCTAGCCTTCGCGCCCATTTACAGCCATCCCGTGATTGCCGTAGGAACCGCGGCAACTCCAACCAGACGCTTTTCAGAGGATGAGTCGAACTCCGCCCAACTGCGCGATATTATGCGGAAAGCTATCGCCAGGCGTTCCAATAAACATGTAATTTTTCGGCACACCCAGCCGCTGCGAAATCTTCTCGATTAGCTGCGGGCCGAACTGGCCCTTAACCAGCACCAGGTCGATCTTGATCCGTGGATAAATCGTGTCGATGATCCGCAGGTTTTCCGCCAGTTTCGGTGTTATGTCTTCCTCACGCTCAAAGCAATGCACGACCTTCATATTGTTCGTGAGCTCGTTAGCGAGAACATACAGAGCTGCGCGGTTTAACGCCGCTAAATCGTCGCCGCGAGTGAAATAGATAACTTGGAGCGAATGAATACCCCTGATCCGGGTCATGATTTCACGGTCCAGCTTCTCGCTGATTCCACTCACGGTCTCGACCAATCCTCGTATCACCAGCAACGCGCCATTAAGTAGCTGCACCCGCAGCAGCATCAATACGACGATGAAAATAGCCACGCCAAAGTAGCTCAAGAAAACGCCCACGTATTCCGGACTGAGCGTTAGGGTTCCCGCCAATCCGGCCAACACGCCGGCTAGTCCCACGGCGACCTTCCACCAAGAAGCCCGCACTTCCCGCCGCAGCCTTTCGCGCGTCAGTTTCAAAAGAATATTCCCAACCGCGAACAGTGCCATCACACCGAGAAACGACAATGTGTACACGCCCGCCAGCGTCTCGATCTTCCCGGCGGTGATAAACAGGATTGAGCAACACAATATAAAGAACAGCAATATGATCGAGTGATTCGTGTGGCGCCACCGGTTTTCCGCCAGCAAAAACTGCGGTAGGCAGCGGTCGAGACTCATTCGCCGCACTAGCCCGTTCACGCCGACATAGCTGGTCAGCACCGCGCCGGCGAGCACCAGCGTCGCATCCAGACTCACCAACTGCCGCAGCCACTGACCCGACGAGAGAGCGCCCATGTGAGCCAGGAGATCGTGCTGGTGACTTCTCATTTCCTCCAACGGCACCAGACCCAAAGACAGAAAACTGATTACGGGATTGAAAATCGCGATTGCGATCCACATGTTGCGTAACGTTTTCGGAAAAACCCCGGGTTGTTGCTCTTCGATGAAGTTCGCCGAACTTTCGAAGCCGCTGATCCCCAGCATGGCTACCGAAAAGCCGAAGAATGTCGCGCGCAGAAAGCCCCCCGGAGGCGGCAGCGCCAGATTGTGAGTGAACTGCCCGGAATTGTGCGCCACGGCCCAGCCGCAGGTTATGACAAGCAGCAGAAGCGTCCCGATGTGGAAGACGAAAATCGCCAGCGCCACCGTCGCCGACTCCGAAATTCCCAGTATGTTCAGTACGGCAAAAATGGCCAACAAGCCAATCGTCGCCATGGTGATGTCCAAGCCGGGCAGGAGATTATGCGCGTAGTGGGCGGCCTCGTTCGAGCTCAGCACCGCCGTGGCCACGTAGGAAAGCACAGTAAGGCAGGCAGCCACCGATGCCTTTGCTTTGGTGGTCGTATTCAGCAGAACGTTATAGGCGCCTCCGTTCAGCGGAAGTGCCGAGCCCACCTCGGCGTAAATACTCCGGAATAAATACAGCAGCGCCGCGACCAGCGCCAGTGCCACCGGTGCCAGCACGCCCGCCTGTAGCGCGCAGAGCGCCGCCACATAGAGCGTACTCGACGTAATGTCGTTCCCGCAGATTGCCGTCGCCTGCCATACGCCTAGCTGATTGTGCGGACCGGAGTCGATGGGATGGAGCCCAATGGGATCGCTGCCTAGATCGTCGATTCTCGCCGCAGTGCCCCATCCGGGAAAGTCCAGCTTGGTAAGCATCTAAAGGACGCCGCCGGAGGCCGCGTCACCCGCGGACAGTTCGAGATTGAAAACAATGGTCCGGGCCAAGAGCAATCCCCATTTCTACCCGCGAGTACAAGGCTAACACCGGTCCAAGGAGGACATTAGACGCCTTTCAAGCAAGCACCTCTTGGGCAATGCTGTGATCCGACTCCACGGCCACCGTCAACCGGTCAAAAAAGTCGGGCACCGCGGCAATGACGCGGTTCCAATTCGGAATGAGCGGCAAGCCGAGCGGATCGCTCAAATACTCATCCGCGGCCAGCCGCAGACTCTTCGAGAATGCCGCTACCGCTAACTCTTCATCGTGCCGGTCATATTCAAGCCCGTTCAACATCGCGTCGGCGTAATATCGGCTGATGGTGTCCTCGGCCATGCGAACGTATCGCACCTGTAGAGTTCGGAAATCGTCGAGCGTGAACACAACACCCTCCCCAGCTAACGTCCGAAACAGCGACTTCGCGATATCTGTGGCCATCCGGCTCAGCCCTTTCGATGGATCTTCCGCCGAGAGCGCCTGGTGTTTGTGTTCATAGTTGTCGGTGAGGTCGACTTGACAGGTTCTCGCCGTCGAACAGTTCCGATGCACCTCAGCCAGCACACCCACCTCCAGACCCCAATCGCCGGGGATCCGGTTCACGCGGGCCAGATTGATTCGCATGGCGAATTCTCCCGCCAGCGGATAGCGGAAACTGTCCAGAAACTTGAGGAAAGGAACGCCAGCCGCCATACTATCCATCGACCGGATCAATGGCGTCATGAACAGCCGCGTTACCCGTCCGTGCATCCGCGTCGAGACGCGTGCATAGAACCCCTTGCAGAATTCGAATCCCAGATTGGGGTTAGCAACCGGATAACAGAGCCGCGCGAGCAGTTCGCGGCTATAGTTGACGATGTCGCAGTCGTGCAGCGCGATCACTTCGCACTCATTGGATGCCAGCAGATATCCGTAGGAGAGCCAGCACGAGCGGCCCTTTCCATCCACGCCTGCCGAGAGGCCCCTCTCTTCCAGCGTCCGCAGCAGCGTCTGTACAGGTTCGCTGTCGATCCACAGGAATGTGACCGGGATGGGAAAGTCATCGAAGAAGCTCTTTGCGTGGAGGTACTGTTCATAGTTCGCGCGCCCGAGCGCCAGCACGACCCGATTCAAATAACGAACCTTTGCCAACTCCGCAATGATTGCCTTCATCGTCGGCGTCTGAAACTCGGAATAGAGCGCGGGAAGCACAAGCCCAATTGGGGTAGCGCGTGAAAAACTCTCAAGTTCTTTCTCGATTCGTTGCAGTCCACCGGGACTCAGCCGGTGCAACGTAGCCACCACCCCCGTTTGATAAAAGTCAGCCATTAGATTCTCTCCTCTAAACATGAGTGTGCCTAATATCCGCCGAAGCCGTAATCCCGAAAAGACAGGAGGGTGCCGGAGAAATGTAACCAATTCTGCTAGCCGATTTCGTTCTGCCGGCGTCGTTCAGACGCCGCAGCCGACCGATTCTTGTAGATGGATATCGCCAATCCGGAAGTTCGCAGGCCACAAGGCGTCTGCTGTCTCGTATAAAAAGGCGGCAAGGACGGACGATAGGAGAATGGAGTCGCAGGCCGAAGCTTCCCATGTCTGTGTCAAAACTGTGGCAAAACCCCATCACCTAAGACGTGCTTGGAGTTGCTTGTTGAGCGAAGGCAGCTTCCCCAAGTTGTTGATAACAAGCACTTCCGTATAGAGAGAATGGAGGGCTTGGAGGCAAGGAACGTTCTTCGTAATCAGCAGGTCGCCAGTTCGATCCTGGCGGGTGGGGCCGCAGTATCCAGCGGACCTATGAGCAGACGCGCCCAGACCGCTATTGCGGCGACGGTTGGGGTTGCTTTTGAGCAAAGTTCAGATCCCCCAAGTCATTGAAAATATTGAAAACGGAGACAAACCTGCGTATTCATGGCAGTCGATCGCCCTCCGACTAAGGCCGTCGGTCGTCTCCTTCACTCAAGAAATCTCGTTTGTCGCAGCTTGCAGTTGGGTGTCGAAACCCAACTGCAGGTGTTCCGGCGAAAGGTCCACCTCAACGTGGGGAACGACACCCTGCCCTTCAATGGGGGTACCTGCCCAAGTTTGCCAGGTGGCGATGGGCATGCGGAGGCGATAATCGCCCGGCAACTTGAAATTTACAGCGCCCAAAACCTGGCCTGGCGTTCGCTCGCCGACGATTGTCGCCAGATGATGTTCAGAGCAAAACGCTGCAACCATCTCCGCCGCACTCTTGGTTTGACTGTTCACCAACAGGACAGCCGCTCCGGCAAGTGCCGGTTCCGCAAGACGTTCGGTCACGAGAGCAATAGAGCGGTCACGATTGAATACTTTAAACCGCAACGCCATGCTAATCTGTTCCAACTTGCCTTGGGGGATTCGGTCTATTCTCGGAAGCTGTTCCTTCTGCCATGCCCCCCGAATAGCCCGACGGGTCAGACTATAACCGACGGGCCTAGGCTCAGCTGACAATAAGCTCATCAGTCGGAGCGATCCCAGGCCGCCTCCTGGATTACCTCTAAGATCTACGACAAACCGTTTGGCGCCATCGCGCCTCAACGAGTCAATGGCTTTGTCCAGGTTCGCAATAAAGGCATGCCCCAGCGTACCGGGAAAATAGGAAACCCGAAGGTGCCCGACGCCATTCCCCAAAAAACGTGCGGCTACGGCCTTGGGCTCCACCATTGGTGGTCGGTCCTTGCCCTTGCTTGCCGGTAAGTCAATCGTCAGCGATCGCTCTTCCTGTTTGTTGTACTTGGTTAGCACCAACTTGTTCGGGCCTCCAAGGGTAAACAATGCTGGAGCAGGCGGTTCGATTGGAATCCCATTCACCGCAACAAGAACTTCCCCGTTTTCGATCCCAGCCCGATCTGCTGGACCGTCTTCGACGACGTCACGAAACATCCATCGGGGCTTCTGCCTCACGGTGATCGCGATCAGACCGGCGTTCAGCGCAAAGGTTGCTGGCACACCGTGATTTTCTCCTCGCATTAACGCCAGGTGACTCGTACCCAATTCGGCGAGCGCCGCCACCATTTGTTGCTCAAAGTCAGCATCCGATCCTCCGCACAGCAAAGGTACTCGGGCGTAGAGCGAATCCCGCCAGCGGCTGTAGTCATAGGTCGGGTTTGCGGGGTTGACATGACGTTCTGAAATGAGCGAGCCCACCTTTTTTACGATCTCTGCGCGCTGTTCGCGAGTGGTCATTTGGATCCACGCACTCCTTTCGATGCCGTTAGCCGAAAAGTGTCTGCGCCCTCAACAATGTAGGGCGCCCACAGCCATGGAACGGCCCGCTTGCCAATAGTCCCGATTAGTTCACGCTTGGCGCTTGCCATGGCCACGCTGGCACTCTGCCCTCGCCCCAGATATAAATAGAATTTTCGAATCAATGAGGAGGCGAAAACGTCGTCTGCCTCCCATAGGGTCGACACCACCGTTTGCGCACCCGCCGCCAGGAACGAACGGGCCAGGTTTGCGATGCCGTCTTCTCCAAGCAGTTTTCCAACTGCGGTGTCGCAGGCGCTCAAGAGGACAAGGTCCGCATTAAAGCGAAGCTCCAGTACCTCGTTGGCTTGAAGGAACCCGTCCTCTCCGGCTTTTGCGTCGCTGAGTAGAATGAGGGCAGCTTCGGCGGGTCGCACGTGGTTTGCCTTCGCGTGAACGGCGAGGTGAATGATCTGACTCTTGCCAGCGAGGGACTTAAACGCCGCCTCTGTTGCAGCGGAGCCAACCAGCATCGTCGAAGACATTTGGGGGATGCTCGCCCGTAAGGTCTTCGCGGCGATATCTATCTCGTCCGCGGAATTAGGCAGGTTTCCGAGCCGAGTTTCGTAGCCCCGCGTAGCGGCAATTTGCGGCAATGGACTCGCATCATATGGAATGTCGCCAACGCCGAGGAAGGATACTTCTCGCGAGGCTTGGTGGTTTCGCTGGCGAAGTAGCGCATATGTCGTTCCGGAGGGTACGTACGACACTGTGTGCGTTTGGATCACGTAGCGGCCGTCCGGGGCGATGAGCGATTCGATCGGAATCAGATGGAGGGTTCCGTGCCGGGCGATCAATAAGGTCTTTTTTTCGGCAACCTCGGCATACACTGGCCCAAGTAGCTTGCGAAAAAGTCCACGTGCAGCGGTGGCGGCGATCTCTTTCTTCTTCAGCGACTCGTGATAGCTGGAGAGTAGAGGGTCCAATTCAATTGCTGGGGGTAGTGGTACTAAGCGTGCCGATAGTCGTGTGATTGCGAAGCAGTAGGACGCCTCGTCACCAAGAGCGAACTCTAATAGCAGTTCGTCAACGCCGAGCCGGGACTGCAATTCGGGGATGGTTATCGGCTCACCCCAGCATTTTCTCATCGAAGGATGAGCCTAAAGGAATGAGATGGTGACTGGGGCTCCTTTCGTTGAGTTTGTGTAGCGCGAAGAAAGAATCGTCGTCGAGGCT
>Ga0315912_10000516_pt1 | contig 68823 bp, 52 predicted proteins | sample VfabasoilMG_FD_204469 | JGI IMG/M metagenome (GOLD analysis project Ga0315912, IMG submission 204469) | Garden soil microbial communities collected in Santa Monica, California, United States - V. faba soil | ecosystem: Environmental > Terrestrial > Soil > Garden | place: USA: California... | reverse complement strand
CAAACGAACGTCACCCTTCGATAGAAAAAGTCTTGACGAACGGTAGGGAGTCCCCTCCCCTCCGGTTGGGGTTTTGGGGAGCCGATTTGGCGGGGGATTGGTGAGTCCTCTCTAATCTGTTTCGACTCTACCAGGGGCGCAAGGTGTAAGCTGGCCCTCGGTTTTGGAAGTTGTTGATTTGGCGGGAAATATAAATTTCGGGTCGCGAATGATCGTCCGACGCTGTCCCGAGTTTCTCACCGGGAGGAAGCAGCACGGTGCGGTCTAGGCCAACAGCGCTCGCCGAACAGCTTCCGGTTCGCGTGCAATTACCATCAGGAAGGCGCGGGCGGGGCCGCTAGGGACGCGCCGCCCATGCTCCCAATGTTCCAGTGTCCGTCTGCTCAATCCGAAAAGCTTGGCGAACTCGGCCTGGGAGAGCGAAATCTTCTCTCTAATCGCCTTAACGTCCACGGCCGCGGGAACATGAACGGCGCAGCCATGGCCGGTCTCGCCACTCGCAAAAACCAGCGCCTGCCTGGCGCTTTCAATCATTCTTTGTCCGGGAGTTAGTTTCTTTTTCATTTCGACTCGTTTCCTTTACCGTATGTGGCCGCGATTGCGCCAAGGATCTTCTTCAGCGCGGCGCATTCCGCCTTCGTGAGATTGGTCTTTTCGTTCTTCGCGAATGCATTCAACAAGAAAACAGGGAACATGGGACCGGTGAAAAAAGTGATCACGCGATAGCCGCCACTCTTGCCTTTGTTTCGTCCCTGAAACCGAAGCTTACGCGCCCCGCCACTTCCCGCGATCACTTGACCCGCATCCGGATGCGTCGCAAGGAATGTCACGATCTCCGCTCGCTCGGCAACAGTTAGCCCCAAAGCCTCAGTGTCACTGAGATAGGCCGGCGTCTCTACGACGGTCTGCACACTTAACTATACTCCACTGGAGTGTCAGCCGGAAACGGCCGATGGTTCCCGCCTTCTCCCGAAGCCATTCGATCAACCGCCGCGTCTTCCAATCCATCAGTTCCACGTCGTGGACGCCGTCGTCCATTCGAAAGTCCAGATCAGACCGGATAAAGCTTCGATCCCCAGGCTCGTAGAGCCGTTCTAGCCTCGATGGCGGGAACTGATGACCATTTCTGCCACCGTAAACTGGCAATTGGCGGTTGTCAACGATCTTGTGACGCCTTCGGCGCTCTCCTGTTCGCCGGCGCGCCAGACGACTTCGCCTTTGCTGGCGAATTCGGGAATGCAGTCGTTTAGTTGCCAGAGTCCGGTTTTGCCGGCGGCGTAGGGGACTTAAGGAGGCGCCGCAGGATCAGGCAGGTCTCCTTATCCTGAGCATAGAAGGCACGGATCGGATCGCTGGCCGCGCTCAGCAGGGACGCGATCAAATGCGCGGATCAGTTTCCGATTCGCAGCCAGATTACCTTCGGCGGACCACCCAAGAGCACGCTGCGTTCATGAAAGTCCGAATCCTTGGAGACGATGACGCGGCTTTCCACCTTGGCGAAGTCCGAAATGGAACTGTCACCCGCCGAACCCAGGCCGCACTCCGATACGTGAAGCGCATCGGGGAATAAATCGCTGAGTTCCTCGACTAGACGGGGCGGAAGATTCTTATCGAAGAGCAGTTTCAAACGCTCAATAACTCCACCCGGCGCTCCCGGTCGGCGGCGAAGGCCAAACAGGCGAGAATGTCTTCTTCCACCAGATATGGGAACTCGGCTAATACGTCGGCATGGGACATCCCGCCGGCTAAGTACTCCAGGACGTCATAGACCGTGATGCGCAGGCCGCGAATACATGGTTTGCCGCCGCGTTTTCCAGGCTCTAAGGTAATGATTCCCGCGTAATCTATGGTTCGACGATAGGGGATCGGCAACCAGGTGTGCAAGCCACCTTGGTCACTCTCGAATTGCGATGAAGCCGCCCTCCGGGCTTTCCCGTTCGCCGGCGCGCCAGACGACTTCGTCTTGGCTGGCGAATTCGGGGATGCGGATATTGAGTTGCCAGAGACCATCTTTGCCGGCGGCGTAGAGGATTTCGCATCTGGTCGCTGAGTCTACCGTGCGCCGGTACGTTGCGGCTGATGGCCATGATCACGAAGTTGACGAAGATCTCAATGGACTTGGACTGGCCCGCAGCTTCGAACGCGCAGTGAGCTAAACCGCTGCGAGAGAGTTCATTTCCGGGGCAGAGCAAAGGTAACGTAGCCCTTGGGCAAGTCCGGGCGCGCGGTCTGCGGAACGGCTCCCCCTGCCGGGTGCCCGCCTCCCGCGTTGATATTGGATGACGCAGGAACCACCAAAAACTGCCGGCCGCCAGCCTGATACATGGCGGGAATCCCCTCGGAGCCGGCCGGCAGCGCCGCCGTCCACAACACCTTGCCCGTCTCCTCGTCGAGCGCACGAATCTTGCCGTCGCTCGCCGCAATGAATATCAATCCCGTCGACGTTACGATCATTCCGTGGTGTTCGGCCATGAACGCGCCTGTGTCCCGTGCGCCCTGCGCCTCGGCCACCGCATCCTGCCCCAACGGCACTTTCCATTTGATGGTTCCGGCGTTGAGGTCGTAGGCCACAACCGAAGACCACGGCGGGCCGAGAATATAAGGCTGATTGGGGTAGAGACCCCAGTCCGTGTAGTAACGCACGTGCGGCGTCTGGCTCCCGGCGGGATAGTCCGGACCGCCAAGCGGTGTGTACTGATCCGCGTTTCCCGGGCGAGCGGTCAGTCCCCCCGGCGCCCCGCCGGAGGCAATCACCGGCCCCCGTGGAGGCGTGCTCTTCCCCGCCGTTGCTTCCGCATTTCCACCGGCCGGCGCCAGGGCGCTCAAGTACGCGAAGAGCCGCTCGATCGCGGCATCATCCAAATCTCGAAACGCCGGCATTTTCCCGCGCCCGTTTCGGACGGACAGACGAAACGCATCCAAAGCAAGACGCTTGCCGACAGCGGCCAGCGGCGGTGGGCCGGACCCGGAACGCACCCCTTTTACGCCGTGGCAGGCCTGGCACCTTGCTCTATATACTCCACTCGCACTGGTATCCTCGGACCGCTTCCCCAGCGGATCCTCGAGACTCAGTTTGTAAATAGTTGGCCAATCCTGCGTGTTGAGGTACATCATACCTTTCGCAGGATTCGCGGCGCCGCTCCCCCAGTTCGAACCCCCGCGCGCCCCGGGCATCGAGATGGTCTCCGTCATTCCGGGAGGCGTATAAAGCCCTTCGTTGCGCATCGCGGCAATTCGCTTCTTCCAGGCGGTACGCTCATCGGTTGTGAGGATATAGGGGTTCACATCGTCAGCCGTCGCCTTCTGGCGCGCGAATGGCGGGGGCGCCGTTGGAAATGGCTGGGTTGGCCATGCCTCCTCGCCGGGCATCAGGCTCTTGGGAACGGGCCGTTCCTCAATGGGCCATAATGGCTTGCCGGTTACCCGATCGAATACATACAAAAATCCCTGCTTGCTGGACTGTGCCACCACGTCCACGCGCTTTCCGTTGTGCGTCACCGTCAGCAATTGCGGCGCGGCCGTAGTGTCGTAGTCCCACAAATCATGATGGACCAACTGGAAATGCCACAGTCGCTTCCCCGTGCGCGCATCGAGCGCCACAAGGGAATTAGCGAACAAATTGGAACCGATCCGGTCGGCTCCATAGTAATCGTACGTTGGAGAACCGGTCGGGAAGTAAGCGATGCCTCGTTTCCCATCGACCGTAATCTCGCCCCAGGTGTTCGCTCCGCCCGAGTACTTCCACGCGTCCTTGGGCCACGTCTCATAGCCGAACTCCCCAGGGTGGGGGATCGTATGAAAGGTCCACACCAGCTTGCCGGTGATCACGTTGTAGGCGCGAATATCGCCGGGAGGCGCCAGATATGCTTCTCCGGGCGTAGAGCCCAATAGAATCAGGTCCCCGAAGACCCTCCCGGGCGTATCGGTCTGTATCCGGTTGATGGTCAGCGGATCGCGCCCCAGGCCTTGCCGCAAGTCGACCAGCCCGTTCTTTCCGAACGTCAGAATCGATTTGCCGGTCCTGGCGTCAATCTCTTCCAGGTAGTCGTTGATGGCAAAAATCAGCCGGCGGTCTTTGCGGTTCCTGCTTTCCCAATAAGCGATGCCCCGGCTGGTCAGCCCTGGAAGGTTCTCGTGGATCCAGATTTCCTTCCCGGTTACCGCGTCCAGCGCGACCAGCGAGCTGTTCCGTGCGAGGACGTACATCACGTTGTCGACAACAATGGGATTGAACAGATAGGCGTGGTTGTCTCCGGTGGGATAAACCCAGGCCACCTGTAACTGGCTTACGTTGGACTTGTTGATCTGGTCCAACGCTACAAAATGGGACGAATCGGGTCCCCCGCCGTAATCGGACCAGTGCTTATGGTTCTGTTTTGCTGCCTCCGGAAAAACGGCCGTTCCTATCGCGAGCGGCAGAAGCGCCGCCGTCACGCGGCGGGCAATTCGAAGACTGTCCATTTAGTTCAGCACCATTTTGTCGAGCTTTTCGTCGGCAGGCCGCAAACCGGACCCGCCCGCTTTGAATCCATTGACCCCCACGGGCGCGTTCTAAGTGGCCTACTCTCCGGATAAGGACAGATTGTATCTGGTTCCGGATACTGGTGATGCATCCCTGGCCCCGAGCCGACGATTGCGATACGGCGCTGCCTTCCATCGTTTCGCAATTATGATGTACGGATATGCCGCCTTCTGTACCGAATGATCGAACGCCGAGGATTGGACTTCTGCTCGGGGACCCTTCCGGCATTGGCCCGGAAGTCGCCGCCGGTTTGTTGTCGCTTGCAGAGACGGCGCGTCTGGCAGAGGTCACCGTGATCGGTGACGCCGCCCTGCTCGCCGGGCGAGTGGACACGGACCTTAAGTGGGCCGACACGGCGCTCTCCGCTACCGATATTCCTATCGGGCGGGTAAGCAGACAGGCGGGAGTCTACGTCCTGGAATCTTTACGGATTGCTATCGCGATGCTACGAAATGGACAGTTGGATGGGTTAGTGTTTGCGCCGCTGAACAAGCAGGCGATGAAGCTAGCCGGGATGCCGTTTGCGGATGAGCTTCATTACTTTGCGGACCTTTTGAACTATAAGGGCCCAGTCTCGGAGATCAACGTGATGGGAGGGCTCTGGACCTCGCGCGTGACTTCCCATGTGCCTCTGCGCGATGTTGCGGATCTGATTACCGCCGAGCGCATTCTTGAGGCTCTGCAAATTCTGATCCGCGCCGTAGGTTCGGCCGGCGTGACCAACCCGAGGATTGCCGTCGCCGCACTCAATCCACACGCGGGGGAGGGCGGTACGCTGGGGAGGGAGGAGCAGACCATCATTGGCCCTGCGATCCAGATCGCACGCGACTGGGGGCTGCAGGTGACCGGTCCGCTGCCATCCGATACGCTTTTCATCGCGGCATCGCGCGGCGAGTACGATGGCGTCGTTACCATGTACCACGATCAAGGCCAGATCGCGTTGAAGTTGCTTGGATTCAACCGCGGAGTTACGGTCGCCGGCGGGCTTCCCGCGGTGATTACAACTCCGGCTCATGGGACCGCGTTCGACATCGTTGGACAAGGCAAGGCAGACATCGGTCCCATTCGCGAGGCGTTCCGGATCGCCTGCGCAATGGCTACTTCGACGCAGCCGGACGACCACACGAGATAGAACGAATCGATAGCAGGTCTTGGCTGCATCTACCGATACCCAGCGAACCGGTGAGCTTCGGCGCCAACGGGTCAAAAATATGCTCAGTATTCCCCAGCCCCACGAGAAGGATGAACGGCCTTCCAGTCCTCACGGCGAACAGTTCCGACCGTTCACTCCTTCTTCGCCGACTTCCGCTCCAGCAGGGCCTGCCAATTGGACACAACGTGGACGGTACGTGACGCCTCGAGCCCTGCGGCCCCGCGCTCAATGACCACGAAACGGCCCCCGGGCAGTTCGTCGTACTTCCAGGTTGTCCGCGACGATTGATAGGCACCGGTATCGAAGAGCCCTTCCGGAGTTCCTGGAATGAAAGTGTCGCCCTTGATAGTGAACGGCACGGCCATTAGGACGCCGTTATCGAGGTAGAAGATCTCTTTGCCGTTGCGCGACCAGCGGGGCTGGATGCCACCCTTAGGAGTTACGCGCCACTTTCCCGGTCCGGATGGGAAGGACCGCACATAGACTTCGTACTCGCCGCTCTCGTTGGATACATAGGCGACAAACCGGCCATCGCGGGAAAACTTGCCGAACGATTGATCGAAGCGGCCGGTCAAGTAAGGAGTGGTATGCCATGGAGCTCCGGGGCCGGAACGTGTGGAGAAACTCGTGATGTTGTTCGGGGTGATCACCCAGTGCAAGATGCTACCGCCATCCGGAGACCAATCGCTGACAGCGGATGCGGCGATGATCCGCTCCGGTGCGCGGGACCCGTCAGCCGAAACAACCTCGAGGGCGGCGAGCTCGGTGTTATAAACAATCTGGCTGCCGTCCGGCGACCACTGGGGACGGGACTCGTATCCTTCGCCGGTCGTTAAGCGAGTCTTAATAGCCCGGTCGAATTCATGGATCCAGATGTCGCGTGTACCCTGTTCGGTTGACGAGACGGCGAGGCGACGTCCGTCGGGAGAAATCGTGAGATCTTGCATCGCCAACTGTGGGGCGCCGGCGGTCCCAAGCGATGCGCCCTTCCGGTCCCGGATTACGAGGCGGGCCTCTGTATTCCCGCCGCCTGAGTACACGAGCACACCGGTGGACGACACGTCGGGAGCGGTGCCATCGAAGGCCAAATCGACGGGCGTCCCGGTGAACTTCCGGTCACGCAGTGAAAACGGCGCGGCCTGGATGACGTTACGATTCAGAAACACCAGGTATCCGGCCGCCGAGTAGACGGCCATTACTCCCGACCCAACTTCCTGCGGTGTTGCGGCCTGGAGGTCAACTATGTTCAGCCTCTGGCCGAGATTTGCGAGGACCCACCGCATGGGGCCGTCGAGAGGAAGAACGGTACACCGTTGGAAGCCCGTGGCGGCGCCAGAGGCTTCAATCGGCTGATTCCAGGCCACCTTCGGCGGTCCACCGGCGAGCGGGATGGCGATAAATCCGATCTTTCCGGAATGGACCAGGGCCGTCTTCCCGTCAGAACTAATACATCCATCGTTCGGACTCTGGACGCGTGCCAGCGCAACGGGCAGCGCTCCGTTTACCTCCACCTTCCAGACCTGGGATTGGGCGCTGTAGGCGATCGTTGTACTGTCGGGAGACCAGAAGGGGCGCTTGGCCCCGCCGGTTCCTTCGATGGCTTTTGCCTGGCCGGTCTCCAAATCGCGGAGCCAGAGCTTTCCGTCGGCGAGATACGCGAGCCGTTTTCCGTCCGGAGAGATGCGAACATCGGGCCCTTCGGCCATGCCGGGTTGGGTGAAGGAGAAATGCAGGAGCGGGGCGGCATTGGGTTTGGCCGGCGGGGAGCGGAGCCAGTAGCCGGCGCCCGCGCCGAGCAGGAGGGCGGCGGCGATGCCAAGAGCCGGAAGCCACGGGCGCCGGGGGCTGGCCGGAGCCGCTGTGGGCGCCTCTGCATTGATGAGAAGCGGCCGGGCTTCGCCGATATCGCGCAGCCTGGTACGAGGATCGCGGTCCAGGCAGCGGCGTAGCAGTTTTCCGGCCTGCGGCGGGACCGCGGCAAAGTCGATCTCCTTCGTCAACGTCTGGGCCAGGATATCGCTGACCGTTTCACCTTCAAATAAGCGTTTGCCGCTCAGCAACTCGTAAACAACAACGCCAAACGCCCAGATGTCCGCACGCTTGTCGACCTGCTTGCCGCGCGCCTGCTCGGGCGCCATGTAGGCGGCGGTGCCCATAATCACCCCGGCCACCGTACCCATGTGCATCGTGAGTGTGGGGGAGTTGGCGGGGTTCTGGGGCACCGTGCCGGGATCGCCGGCGAGCGCCTTGGCGAGCCCGAAGTCGAGCACTTTCGCGCGTCCCTCGGGCGTGATCTTTATGTTGTCGGGCTTCAGATCGCGATGGATGACGCCTCGTTCGTGGGCGTATTCGATCGCATCGATAAGCTGTTGAAGAATGGGCAAAGCCTCGTCCCAAGGCATCGGGCCGGACCGTTCGGACAGGGTAGGGCCTTCGACGAGTTCGAGAACCAGCGCCGCGCCTTCCAGGCCATGGACGGCGGCAATGCCTGGATGGTTCAGGGAGGCGAGAATCTGGGCCTCGCGGGCGAAGCGGGAGAGCCGCTCGGCGTCCTGGGCGAATTCGGGGGAGAGTACCTTGAGGGCGACTTCGCGCTTCAGGCGAGCGTCCTGGGCGCGGTAGACCTCGCCCATGCCGCCTACGCCCAGAAGGCCGAGGATTTCATAGGGACCGAGTTGGGTACGGGGAGCGAGCGGCATTTTCGGGCTAATGGCGGTGGGGGAACTCGAACTAATATATCCCGGCGCTGGATGAGCGAGCGCAATGGCTGGCTTTGGGCAGACGGCGCCAACTGCCCTCTTCCAAGAGGGTTTGCGCATTCGCTTGCCGGGTTTGCGCTCTGGCTTGGATTTGGCCGGTCACTTCTTTTTCGGTTCCGCCAAGCGCGCTCCAACTGAAATGATCGTCCTCCATCGGCATTTATGGGCCCGCAATGCCCAGCGTAATTCGACTCGCTGTCATGCGTCGACCCTCTGTGCGGACCTTTCGAATTTATCCAGTTACGGAAACACCTTTACGAACGCGGTTCAATCAGGCGAATTCCCGCATGTTTCCGTTCCGCCGCAGATAAGGGATCCGTTGGCTAGAACAAATAGGCAACCGCAAAGATCCGGGGCAGATGCTCCGGCCCGAGGCCGGGCGCTTTCCCTAATTCTTTAAGCCGCTTATGAAGTCCCGCATTTCTTTGAGAACTTCGGTTTCGTTAGAGAAGAACACATAGTGGGTGGCACCGGGGATTCGTACGATGCGTGATTGAGGCGCCGCCTTCTCGAAAGCCTTCGCGCAGCCCTCACTCCGGTCCGGCGCACCTTCCTCCTTTGGGGCGGCATAGATTGCCAGTGCAGGAGACTTGATGGCGTTGTATCTTTGCGTTCCAGCCTGGATTGCCGCATTTACGGTTTTCGGAGCGCCTGGCCGGGGAGGTGGCAGAGAGCAGGAGTTGCCGGGGTCGTCAACCGCATACGCATGCGCTGCTTCCAAATACACCAGGCCGGCCACCTTCTCGGGCTGGCGCGAGCCGATAGAGCTCATTTCCTCGCCGGCGACTGAGTGTCCCACTAAGACGGGCCGATTCAGTTTCAGGTATTCAACAACCTTTAAGACATCGTCGGCCAGACGGTCCGCGGAGTAGCCCGATGGGGGAGCGCTGGACGCGCCGAATCCGCGTCTGGTGATTCCGTAGACGTGAAACTCACCGGTGAGCTTGGGCGCCAGCCGGTCAAAAATATGCGCCGTGTTTCCGAGCCCGGCGAGAAGGACGAGAGGCCTTCCGGTGCCTCCCCAATCCAGGACCTCCAGTTGGACGCCGCTGTCTACCGTTACCTGCTGAGCGGTATGAGCAGCCGGTTCGCGCCACTCGGTTTCTTTGGTTGGCCGATGCAGTTCGAATGGCGAGGAATCGTCTTGCGTCCATGTTCCTGTAATCGACTTTCCGTCCGTGCTCAGTTTCCCTTCGCAGCTTGCCTTTAGGACCGGCACGGTCATCTTGAAATCGGAGCCTTCGATGGATAGGGCGCCGGCCGGATTTCCGGCTCCCCAGTCGGGCGGGGCGGAGTCGACCCTAAGGATCCTGGCTCCCAAGCTGCCGTCAAGCTGCTTCGCGATCCTTACGATTATCCGCGTCCCAGCGGGTTTCAGCGTGCCCTGCCAACTGCCAGTAATGTCCTGCGCATAAAGGGTTCCACTCAGCAGCAGCAACCCTATAGCCGGCCAGGATATGCTCAACGGCCCCAGATTTTTCATGAACAAATCTCCCGTGCGGCGGATGTTCGATCGCCGCCGTAAGCAGGCAAGACGAAGCGTATCCCCAGATCGTTCCAGCGACAAGGAGTTTCCTTGTGAATAGCTATGACGGGGACTTACTGCTGAGCCTTGGAATTTCCAAAGAAGGCGGTCAAAGGCATTTCATTTCCGGGCAAGCGCGCAGTCTCTCGTCCGCGGTTAGCAACGGCGTCTTCATCTCGAGCGACGTTGCGGCGATGAAACGGTCCGCCGGATCCTGATGAGAGAGGGCCAGCGATCGTGAACGCAGGGGAACAGCAAACGTTATGCCGGCCTCTCGTACCGGAAGGGTGCGCAGGGCGTTCCTAAGTCAAACGCCTGGCGCCTCATTGACGGGCAATCGGTGGCCTGAATGGATTGATCCGGCAGATTGCTTCAGCGAGGGGCGAAGCGCCGGCGCAATTCATCGGATACGTGCAACATCACGCGAAGGTGTATTTCGTCCGAACGGGGCTCTTTGTTCTCCACGACCGCCAGTGCGCGCTTGCCGTCCGCGGTCATGTCGAAATTGGGGTAGATGCCTACGTCGGCCAATTGCTGCTCGGACCATATTCGCGGCGTCTCCGCCAGAAACGAATTCCCCTTCACCGCGTAGCGAACGGCCCTGATCCGGCGATCTGCCGCGCCGCGATAAAATATCTCCTGGCAGCCTCGACACCACAAGGGAGCCGCTACCTTTTCGTTGGAAATCTGCCATCGTCCGCTCCTCCCAGGCTCAAGCGGGGAGAACGGGACGACATAGAGTTCAACCTGTCCCGATTCGTCCGAGCCGTGAGCCAGCCATCGGCCGTCCGGGGAAATATTGGGCGCGGCCTGCATGCCCGGGCGGAGAACCAGCGCCTTTTCGTGTCCCAGGCGAAGCGTTCCGGGGACTTGTTCCAGGGGTGCTGCCCAAACATCGGGCCCCGTCCCCGGGCTGTTTTGATGAAACGCCAGCCACTTGCCGTCGCTAGATATGGACCAGGGCACGGCGTTCCGCCTGGGCGGAGGGAGGCGCTCCACTTTTCCAGTTCCATCCGACAAAACCCAGGCCAGTCCACCGTCAGAAGTGAACATCAAGTAGTTCCCGTCGGGAGTCCAAATGGGGCAACACTTCGGCTCGCCATCGAACGTGAGCCTGGTCATGTTGCGCCGGGTGAGGTCGTAGGTCCATAAATTTGCCTGGCCTTCCGGCGTAATCATCAATGCGACACGCTTCCCGTCGGGCGATAGACGCGGCGTGATGTATCCGGCCGGTTTCAGCCCGACCGATTCCTTGCCTCCCAGCGCATCCAGCCAAACCAAATCCCGGTTGCCTCGCCCGGCGCCCTTTCGATAGACGAGCGCGCCGGTAGGCGCAAGGTCAAAGTCGGCGCCGCGCAGGTGGTCGCGGGCAACGTCCTCCACCAGGGTAGTTGGCGGGCCGGTTAGCTCTCCGCGGCGGAGATCCACCGGCGCGGCGAGCAAGCCTGCGCCCTTGGAATAAACCAGGTATCCCGCCGGCAGATAGCGCCCGCCGGAACTGCCCTTCACGATCGTGCGTGCGGGGCCCCCGTTTGGCGGCAGAAGGCGCAGGGATCCCAAGGCGGCTCCGTCACCGGCGATGAACAGAGTTCCCAGTCCGCCGGGCAGCACACGCGGCAAACGGTGGTTTGTCGCGCCGTCGATATCCCCTTTCACGTCCGTATACGGCTGCGGCGGGCCGCCCGAGGCTGGAACGCGCCATAGTCCGCCACTGCTATCCAGCGAAGCGATGATGTGACCGTCCTCCCCCCAACTGGCGCCACCACTTACCGGCGAAGCGCACAAGGTCACCGGGGAGCCGCCCTCTCTGGCGATCTTCATCAGCTTGCGGGCTGCGAAGTATCCCACCCAACTCCCGTCGGGAGAGAAGAATGGAAACGAAGCGCCCTCCGTGCCTGCTAAGTGGGTAATTGTTGTTTCATCCATCCGGCGGATTCCGAGTCCGGTCTTTGTACTGAAGACGATGTGTTTGCCGTCCATGGAGAGAGCGGGTTGTGAGACCGGGTCGCCGGTGTCAAATTCCAGTTGGACGAGCGGCCGGTCCTCGCCGTCCCGGGCTACACGCCATGCAAATACAGCCGCGGCCGCACCGGTAAGGGCTAATGCCGCGATCAACCAGAAGGGCCAGCGCCGCGGCTTGGGGATGGCCGGTTCGACTTGCGCGACAGGACCCGAGATGGACGGCGGTTTCCGGTCTTCCTCCGTGACTGGCGCGATGAAGCGGTAACCCTTTCGTGCGACGGTCTCTACGTACAGCGGATGGTCTGCCGAGTCGCTTAACGCCTGGCGGAGTTTGGCCACGGCGGCGTTCAGGCTGCGTTCGAAGTCGACAAATTCGTCGGCCGCCCAAAGGCGATCGCGCAGTTCCTCGCGGGTTACCAGTTCCCCAGGCTGCTTCAAAAGCATCTCCAGGATACGCACAGCCTGGTCCGGGACCCGCAGGCGAATTCCGCCCTTGTGTATCTCGCCGGTCGCGAAGTTGGCGGTAAAGGGTCCGAAACGGAACATTAGCAGCAATCATACCCTAGCGATGTGAAGATCATTCGGCCGCCTAACTTGCTTATTACCAATCAGGTAGCGAGTGGCCGAGAAAAGGGGAACAAATGGCCATCCATACCCACATTCCCCCGGTAAGCTCCTCCGCATGGTGCTTCGCTACGGGATTTTCCTGGTGTTGGGGTTGTGCGCGGCCGACGGGTCCGAGCCGTCCAGATCGCACTGCGCGGGTCCGGAAATGGTGGAGGGGGATACGGCCCTTGCCCAAGGCCGGCATGCGGCGGCGGCCGCTGCGTATGAGGCTGGCCTGACCAAACTGCAAACAGGTGCGGCCGAGCCGAATGAAAGGACGATTCCTTGCCTGATGGACCGCCTGGCAACGGCATTGAGCCGGATGGGAAAGTGGGGAGAGGCAACCTCGTGGTCGCTTCGAGCTGTCGAGAGCAGCCGAACCACGCCACCGAATCAGACTACCGTGATCATCGCCAACCACACAGCCCTGCTGTATCTGGAAGCGGGCGATCTGGCGGCGGCGGAGGACTGGTCGCGGGAAGCAGTCCGGATTTCGGGGGAAACGCATCCCGCGGATCACCCGGATCTGCAGTTGATCTGGACGACTCTTGCGTGCATCCATGTCCAACGGGGTGCGATAGACAGGGCCGAGCCATTGTTCCGCAGCGCCTTGTACAATATCGAGAAAAATCTCGGCCCGCGCCACGTGGAAGCGGGACTCGCCGCAGCAAACCTCGCGGAAGTGTACCGGGAGCAGCATCGCCCCGAGGCGGCTATTCTGATGTTTAGTAAGGCCATATCCATTCTTGAAACGTCTCCCGAATGGGCAGGCCGGCAGATATTGTTGGCCCGTTCCGGCCTGATGGTTTCCTGTCTTGAGACCGGACGGGAAGCGGAAGCGGCGTTACTGGCAACGGCAATCCTCGGCGGTCTGGATGGCGTGTTCGTGACCGAAGATCAGACGCTGGCCACTATACTGCTCAATTTAGCCGTTGTGCGGTTAAGCCAGCGCGACATTGCAGGGGCTCGCAACCTGTGCGACCGAGCGCTGGGAATTCTGGAGAAGCTCTTCGGCAAAGAGTCTCCACGGATGATCCATACGCTGCGAACTTCGGCGGCCATCGCGCGATCCGCAAAGGACAATCGAGAGGCGAAGCGCATCGACGCCCGAATTAAGACTCTGCTGCAGACCGCGAATCGTCAATAGAGCGGGACCGAAGTGTTGGGGATCAGGGATCTAAGAACCTCATAATTGACAAAAAGTCATCTATACGATACTTTTAGTCATGCATAAAACCCTAAAGGATGCGTTCAAGAGCCAGATTGGCTTCCCGACGCCCGTGACAGTTGCGCTGTTGGTCGCCGCGACGGATTTGGTGACCTCTTGGGTGCTGGCTAAAGTGGAATTGGGTCAAACCGCGCGAGTCGCCATCGCTTTGATACCGATTCCGGCCAATATCTGGCTAATCGCCGTCATTCTTCGCAGTCTTCGAAGACTCGATGAATTCCTAAAACGAATCCAGTTCGAAGCGGTCGCCGTGGCGTTCCTCACCACCGGCCTGGCTGCCCTAACGTACGGCCAGTTGCAGACGGTTCAAGTTGTGGGCCCACTGAACGTGGGAATTATCTGGGGTTTCATGGGACTGTCTTACGTACTCGGGTATGTGGTGGCCGCCAGGCATTACCGATGAAGAATCGCATGCGAATATGCCGAGCGGAACTGGACTGGACACAGGCGCAATTGGCGGAAAAAATCGGCGTCTCCCGACAGGCTATCGTGGCGGTGGAGAACGGCAAGTACGACCCGGCGCTTCCCTTGGCGTTCCGGATCGCTCGCGCGTTCGGCAAGAACGTTGAAGAGGTTTTTATTTGGGAGGAACCGGCCGGCTAACGGATCCACACTGACCGGGATTGCAGGGGTCCTGAATTCGAGACGGCAGGTTGTTTTTGGCTGGAAAGTGTTACGATGCCGGAGTCTGTCTCTAAGTCATGCCATCCACTATTGCGCATTACCGGCTCACCACTAAGATCGGCGAGGGTGGGATGGGGGAGGTGTGGCGGGCTACCGATACGAAGCTAAATCGATCGGTCGCGATTAAGGTGCTGCCGCCGGCGTTGGCCAATGACGCTGAGTACATCGCTCGTTTTGAGCGGGAGGCCCAGACGCTGGCGGTTTTGAACCATCCGAATATCGCTGCTATTTACGGCGTTGAGCCGGGGGCGATTGTGATGGAGCTGGTGGAGGGGAATCCGCTGCCGTGTCCGGTGCCGTTGGCGACGGCGTTGGAGTATGCCCGGCAGATCGCGGATGGATTGGCGGCGGCACATGAGAAAGGGATTATTCACCGGGACCTGAAGCCCGCCAATATCCGGGTTACTCCATCGGGGCGGGTGAAGATTCTGGATTTTGGGTTGGCCAAGCTGGCTGCGGCGGAGCCTCCTGGGGGGAACCCGGCGAATTCGCCGACGCTGACGATGGACATGACGCGGGCTGGGGTGATCATGGGCACTGCGGCCTATATGGCGCCGGAACAGGCTCGGGGCGAGGCGGTGGATAAGCGGGCGGATATTTGGGCGTTTGGCGTTGTGCTTTATGAGATGTTGACGGGCAAGCCGCTTTTTGCGGCACCGACGATTGCCGACACATTGGCAAATGTGCTGACGCGGGAGCCGGACTTGAGCGAGGTTCCGCAGGAGGCGCGACGGCTGGTGCGGCGGTGTTTGGAACGGAATCCGGAACACCGGCTGCGGGATGCCGGGGATGCGCTGTTGCTGGTGGATGAGAAGGCGGTGTCGATGCCGGCGCCGGCGGCCAAGGTTCGGGGCGTGAAGTGGCTTTGGCTGGCTGCTGGAATCCTTGCGATGGCGGTTGTTGTGTTGGCGGTGTTGTTGTGGCGGCGTTCTCCGCCGGCGGTGTTGGTGCACCGTTATGCGGTTGAAGGCGGGAATCTTACGTTGAGCCCGGATGGACGCTGGATGTTGTCCCCACGCAGTGCAAATTCGATTCGGCTGAGGGCGCACAACGAGGTGGAGTGGCGAACTCTCCCGGGAACAGAGGGATCGTCGTTACCGTTTTGGTCTCCAGATTCGTCGACGATCGGATTCTTCTCCGACGGAAAGTTACGGACGATTTCTGTGGGAGGAAGCGAACTTCGAACACTCACAACCGTTGAAGAGGGCCGAGGAGGGTCGTGGCGCGGTGGAGTGAAAGATGGCGACATTGTGTATGCAGATGGGGGGCGTCTCTTTCGATACGATCTGCGCGCCGGCCGTTCGAAGGTGTTAGAAATTCAGATACCACCGGGGAGCCAAGCGGAGAGCCCGGTGTTTCTTCCCGAGAGCGACCGTTTCGTTTTTCTGCTCGGCACTAACCGCAATGCCACGACTTACCGGTCCGCCCTCTCCGCGGCTCCTGGGCCTCCCGAACGATTTCTCGACTCAGGCTCCCAGATCCAGTTTGCCCGTCATCCGCATAACGGTGGATGGTACATGTTTTTCGCCGCGGACGCGACGGAAGCCGATGGCCGCGATATGCTGGCGGCCCCGATTGATCCGCGGACGGGAGAACTCCGGGAAAAACCGGTCAAAATACTCTCGAACCTCGCACGCTCAATCCCAACCGGCCGTTTCAACTTCGACGTCGGCGACAATGGGGCCATTGCCTGGAGGCCGGCCGGCGCTTCCCTCCCTATCTGGCGTTTGCGCTGGTTTGACCGGGACGGAAACGTTCTCTCCACGGTCGGCGATCCCGGCTCGTTTCAAACTCTAGCGTTGTCTCCGGATGAAGAGCAAGTCGCGACCATGCAAGGGTTCCCGGCTACAGATATTTGGATCTACAACTTGAAGCGAGGCACGGGCGCTCGTGTTTCCACAGAGCCTGGATTGAAGACACACCCGGTATGGTCGCCGGATGGAAAGATCCTCTACTACAATCACTGGACGGGGAAGGATTACCTTGTCATCCGGCGCGCGATACAGAGCGGCCAGGTGGACGTAATCCATAAGGAATCTCCTTCCCTTCGGGTACAGGATGTTAGCCCGGACGGCCGATATTTACTGCTAACCGGCAACCCAAGCACGGAAGATGGGGGCGCCTACCTGCTCGATCTTTCGAAAAACGTACCAATGACGGCGGAGCGTGTCGCTCCGGCATCGCCGGGGCTTCGAGGAGTCCAGTATTGCCGGTTTACCCGCGATGGACGGTGGATCCTTGTTTCGGCGCCTGCTGGCAAGGGATTAGCATACCGTCACCCTGTATCCTCCGCGGCTCCTTCAAGCATTGTCGAGTTGCCGAGAGCGCCGTTTTTGAGCGCCGATGGGAAGAGCTTGTTCGGATTCGATGGGATTGGAGGGGGGGCAAGGTTGGTTACTGCACCTATTTCGGCCGCAGGTGATGTATTACGGGTGGGAGAGCAGTCGAGGATGTTCCCGATCTTTACCTCGACGCTCGCCGCGGCGAATGTAGCGGCTGTCTCGCGGGACGGTACGCGCATTCTGGCCATCGCGGCAGATCCCTCGGAAGAGGCGAAGACGCAGGTGCTGTCGGATTGGACGGTGCTGTTGGGGGCGCCGCGGTAGGAGGAAGCCGGGGGCCGGCGCCGGCGAACCTTGACACAACCTTGACATAGCCGCGACAGAATAGACGAGGCATGTCCTTTCCTCGCGGGTTACTCGCGGCGTTTGTGGCTCTGGTGTTGTTGCCGGCAGCGATGCTGGTGGCGCTGGGTGTGCAGATTCTGCGGCAGGATCGGGACCTGGAAGAAAGGCGCCGGCACGAGCTTGCGGCGGCTGCCCATCAGCAGTTTGTGCTTCAAACGCTTCAGAACGGTGCGGTGGGAGCGCTTCTCTTTGTCCCGGATCCGCCGGTTCTGCCCGAGCCTCCGATCGAGCCGTTTGCCGAATCGGATCGACTGGAGTTTCGGGTGTCCCAGCCCGCGGAGGCACTTGCGCTGAATACAAAGCTGGCGGACCATTCCGATTCCGGTATACGCGCGGGGGCCCTGCTCCGTGTGGGGCGGCTTCAGAGGAGGCAGGGCAATATACGGGCCGCGGTAGAAGCATGGTCGCACCTTGCCCGGATCGATTCGATCGGGATTGCCTCGGAGCCAGCCGCCCTCTTCGCGCGTCGCGCCGTTTGCCGGACCTTGCAGGAGAGGAACGAGACGGGCCCGCTTCGCGTTAAGGCGCAGGAACTGCTTACCGACCTCTACGCGGGCCGCTTTCCGATAGACCGGGATACATTTCTGATTGCCTCGGAGCAAGCCCAACAGTGGCTGGGACGGCCCTTTGCGCCGCCACAGGCGGAGCTGGCGCGAGCGGAAGCTTACGGGGTCCTGACGAAGCGTAAGAGCGGACCCGAAGGGGCGTTATGTCAGGGCGAGTTTGGCTATCTGTGGAATGAGAATCGGGCGGCTTTGATTAGGCTGCCGGGCTTTCTCGCCTGCTCGGCTTCGAATCAACTGATTCCTGTGTTGTCGTCCGAACCCATTCCCGAATTCGCGGGGCGCCGAAGGGCACTGGCGGCGGCGTTGGTCACTCTGCTCATATTCATTTCCGCGGCCGCGCTATTTGCCTATCGAGCGATTAACCGCGAGCTCCGGGCGGCCCGCCTTCAGTCCGATTTCGTCTCCGCGGTCTCGCATGAGTTCCGCACGCCGTTGACGGCTCTGCGGCAGTTTAATGAGATGCTTTCCGAGGACCTGACACTCGCCCCAACGGTGAGGCAAAGCTACTACGCGGCTCAATCGAGGGCGACGGGCCGATTAAGCCGCCTGGTTGAGACTCTGCTCGACTTCGGCCGCATGGAGGCCGGGCGGCGGCCCTATGTTCTTCAACCGCTCGATGCATCGCAACTCCTGCGGGATGTGACGACGGAATTTGCCAATGAGCCTACCGCTCGGGGCTTCGAGCTTGATACGCATATACCGGATGAACCGCTGCCCATCGACGCGGACCGCGACGCGATGTGGCGGGCGCTGTGGAACCTGATTGACAACGCCGTGAAGTACTCCGGGGAAAGCCGCCGGATTGAGATCGATGCGATGCGGAGCGGGGGGAAGATCGCGATTCAGGTGACCGACCATGGGCTGGGAATCGCCGCTGCCGATCAACCGAAGCTGTTTCAAAAATTCGTGCGCACCGATGGAGCCCGAAAAGCCGGAATTCCCGGGACCGGTATCGGCCTGGCGATGGTGCGGCACATTGCGGTTGCGCACCGCGGTAACATCACGCTAACCAGCCAAGAGAGCCAAGGCAGCACCTTTATTTTGACTCTGCCCGAAAGGAAGGATGATGCCAAAGATTCTGATCGTTGAGGATGAACCGGACGTTGCCTTTGGCCTGACTGAGGATCTGCGCCGTCATGGCTACGAGACCGACGTTGCGACCGATGGCGAAAGGGCCCTACGCGCGGTCGAAAGCGGCCGGCCCGACCTGATCCTGCTCGACGTCATGCTGCCGAAGCTGGACGGGTTCGATGTCTGCCGGGAGTTGCGGCGGCGCGGGGCGGCGATGCCGATCATACTTTTGACGGCGAAGGCTCATGAGAGTGAGAAGGTGCTTGGGCTGGAGCTGGGCGCCGATGATTACGTGACGAAGCCGTTCAGTCCGCGGGAACTTCGGGCGCGCATTCAGGCTCGTCTGCGGCAGGCGGTTCCGGACCGATCGGCGGTTTCCTTTGGTTCGTTTACGCTGGATTTGGCGAGGGCCGAACTGCGCTGCGATGGGAATCCGGTTTCCCTGACACCGAGCGAGTATCGATTGCTCAAGACGTTTGTGGAGTGTGCCGGCCGGGTTCTAACGCGACAGCAGTTGATTGATGCGGCATGGGGGCATGGGACGTTTATCACGGATCGGGCCGTTGATACGCATGTGTGGAGTCTTCGGAAAAAGATAGAACCGGATCCGGCTGTTCCCTGCCGGCTGCACGCCGTACGCGGCATCGGATATCGTTTCGATCTTTGACGAAACCCTGACAAAAGCCGGTTCGGATCCGGTTATTGGGGTCCTAGTCTGGGAGCACCATGAAACTACTCATACTCATTCTGTCTATCGGACTCGCGGCGCAGACACCGAATGCGGCGCAGACGGCGCTTAAGGCGGCCATTGATAAGGAGGTGGCCGATGGGGATATTGAGTCGGCGATTGTCCTGTATGGAAAGGTGGCGGCGGATTTTAAGAGCAATAAGTCCGTTGCGGCGCAGGCGCTTCTGCGGCTTGGCCAGTGCCATGAGAAGTTGGGCCAGGCGGATGCGGCCGCGGCTTATAACCGGGTGATCGCCGAGTATGGGGATCAGAAGGAGGCGGGTGTGGCGCGGGGGCGGTTGGCGGCGATTGGGCGGACAGCGGGTGCGACGGCGACGATGTCGGTTGAATTGTTGTTTAGTGAGGCGGAGGTGGATGTGTCGCGGGGACGCGTCTCGCTTGATGGGTTGTTTCCATATGTGGGAAAGCACGGAAATATCTATGTTCGCGACCTTCGCACGGGGATAAGCCGGCAAATCACGACCGCCGCCACCGCCGAAAACCGGGAGGGTGGAAGAAACCCGATCCAGTCGCGCGACGGCTCCCGAATCGCGTATGTTTGGAACGATGGAGATTCGCGTGAAGTCCGTGTGATCTCCACCGCCGGCGGCACACACCGGACTATTGTTCGGCCTTCGGTTCGGACCGATGTGATTACGCTTTGGGACTGGGCGCCGGATGGTAAGACGCTCGTCGGCTCCTGGTTCCAGTCCGGGGAGCGGGCGGTCTCCATTGTGATAATCGATGCCGCATCCGGAGCGGTCCGCAAGCTGCTTACGCACGGGCGCGAGCTCTTCTACGATGAAGGTAGTTTCTCAACAGATGGCCGCCAGATTGCCGTCTCAGTCCGTCAAAGTCCTCAGCGCGTCTTCGGATTGCGGATCATCGATACCGCCACTGGCAGGGAAACTCCTATTGTCCAGAGTTCAGCCTCTGATCGTTCTCCTGTTTGGCTGCCCCAGCCCGGCAAGATCGTGTTTTCAAGCGATCGTTGGGGAAAGAAAGGCATCTATCTGACCGAGTATCGCAATGGCGAATGGGGTCAGCCGGTGCTTGTCACTACCGATACAGGGAATAGCATCCTGCTCGGCGTCGCGAGGAACGGAGATCTGTTCTACGGCCAGCAGAAGGGCAACAGCGACGTCTATTTCGCCAGCGTGGATCCGGCTTCCTTTCGGTTACAGGGAACGCCGCATCGGTTCATAGCCGACAATCTAGGGCATAATAGCTCTCCCGTTTGGTCACCGTCCGGGGCGTCATTCGCCTATATTTCGGCGAGAGACTTAAACAGTAACTTGCGGGCTATCGTTCGCAGACCGGCTGATAAGGAAGTCGTGATTCCCGAAATATCGGCTCCGTTTGCTCCAAACTGGTGCAGCGAATCGCGGCTGCAAGTTCGATCCGCGCCTTTGGGGGTGCAACGGATTTACGACGTAGCGACCGGTGGCCTGGCGCAGCCGGAGCGGAGGATTGAAGGATTGAACCCGCCGTATCAGATCACAAGTTCGCCGGACTGCAGTTCCTTCTACGTCACGACCTTTACGGTTGCCACGCAGCAGCGCCGCATATACCGGGTGGATGCGAAGTCCCCTGCGGAGACCGAGGTTTACGCGGATGATGCCGCGTGGTCCGTTAGTCCGAAAGTATCTCCGGATGGACGGTGGCTAGCGTTGATTGGGAGTGAAAAGAAGGACGGCCCGGTTGGGCTGATCGTTCTTCCGACGGCTGGGGGGAAGCCGCGCATGCTGGCGGAGGGGGCTCTTAGCGGAGGCCTTTCTGATCTGGTCAATTGGACTCCGGACAGCAAGCATATTTTCTTCGCGCGCCGTATCGGAGGTGAGTTAGAATGCTTCGCAGCACCAATCGATGGCGGACCTATTAGGTCAACGGGCATTCGCGGGCTGGGGTTGCAAGGGCCGAGCCTTCATCCGGATGGGAAACAGGCGCTATTCTCCCTGACTACTTCGACCGGTGAAGTCTGGAGCCTTCGGAGCGAGCAGTTGAAGTAGTTTGGGCACTCGATGGCGAGGGGCGGAAATTGCTACGATGCCGGAATCCGCCCCGAGCCTTGCCACCGTCCGTTGCGCACTATCGACTTACAGAAAAGATCGGCGACGACTTGATGGGAAAGGTGTCGCGGGCTACCGACAATAAGCTGAGTCGCAGTGTGGCGATTGAGCTGACGCCTGCGGCGCCCATGAGCAGCACGGCCTCCGAAATCGCGGGCGGCGCGGACTTAATGGCGGATGGCTGTTCTCAGCCTTTGTGCTTTTCGAGGAGGATCATCAGAAGCGCCCTCGGAAGCCGAAAGTTCGTGCGCTCCAGTTCAGTGATCGCGGCGGCGAAATCAACCAAACCATGCGCTGCCGCGAGATCAAGCACTCCGAGCGTGCCGGTTGTCCGCAGACCCCGACGCGTGGCGACACGAACCCCCTCGCGGTCGTCAATCAGTAGTAGCTCGGCGTTCCGAGACTCCGCCAAAGCGATTGCTGCCGATTCTCCGTCGTCGAGTCCTTCCGCAGCAAGATGCGCATAGTCCGGCGTTTCAGGGATTTCTAACCAACCGGGTGGATTGTCGATCCACCTTTGTACCGCCAACGGAGCTCGGCTGTTGGCCAGTTCGGTTTGAACGGTGCCCGGGATCATCACCCTCTCAAACAATCGCGGCAGTAGTTCGATCTGGCCGATCTGAATTAAATAATTGATCGGACTGGTGTCCGCAATCACCAACCGGACAGGCTATAGTCCGAGATCCTTTAGCGCTTTTCTTTCCTGCTCAAAGTCTTCGAGCGTGTAGTTCTGATAAATCCCGTGGGCCTTGAGAAAACCATCCAGCTCAATGCGCGCCAAGCCTAGCATCTTTCGCAACTGCGGCTCGGTGATCCGCCCCGCACGAAGCTCTTCCAGCGCAAACCCTTCCAGCGCACGGCGTGACAAGTCTCCCCCTGCCGCGGTGAGGCTGCTGGCGATATCGTCGGGAATTTCTACAGTCAGTTGCATGGCTGTTCCTGTCGTCTCTTATTCCACTTTACCGGATATCCTCGCGGAACCTGCGAAACAGGAATACGGACTGCTCGCCGAGCCCTTTGACGTGAATCCGCTGCAAGAGTTCGGCTTCTGCAATGTCGCTGATTTCGGCCCAGGCCGATTCGCTCAACGCGATGGAACCTGGCACGCCGTGGCTCTCCATGCGGGCGGCGACGTTTACCGTGTCGCCCCACAAGTCGTACTGTTGCTTTCTGGAACCGAGCACGCCGGCAACAATCGGGCCAAAATGGATACCCACTCGCATCTGCCACTCGACGGTGACCTTCGGCGCGGCTTCGATCATCTTCAGGGCGCAGCGCACGCAGTTTTCCACGGGGTTGGACACCGCAGAAAGGAGTCCGCACGCGGCCATGAAGGCGTCGCCGATAGTCTTGATTTTCTCCAGTTGGAACTCGAGCGAATACTCCTCGAAGGCCGTGAACAACTGATGGAGGTTTTCGACGATTTCCTCGGGTTCGCGGGTCCGGCAATAGGGCGTGAAGCCGGCGATATCGCAGAAAAGTACAGCGACACCGTCGTGGCGCCGCGGCCGGACGCGGCCGGTCGAGAGCAACTCGGCGGCGATCTCGGTGGGGATGATCATGTGCAGAAGGCGGTCGGAGTTCTCCTTCTCCCGGGCAAGCTGCGAGGTGCGCTGGGTGACGGTCTCTTCGAGATGGGCGCGGTGATCCTCCAGCTCAATGTTCTTCGCCTGGACCTCCGCCATCAATTCATCCCGGCTCTTCTGCTGAACGATCGTGATTAACTGATTGCGTTTGGCCGCGGTAACCGGGTTGGTGTTCAATAGCCGCAGCACGGAACGGACCGAGAGTTCGCCGTCTTTCCCGGTTGTGTGGACCGCATGCGGAAAGAACCGGACCAGCACATCCGCGGGCGGGAGCCAGCCGCCGGCAGTGAACGTGAGGATCAGGTTGCAGCGGTGATCCGTTGCTTCGAGGGCCACCTCGATGCGCCCGGACCGCCCCAAGGAGAGACTCCTGGCCATCTGGGATGTCGCGGTTGCGATGCGGGTGGCGGTCACGGTGTCGTTTGAGAGTTCGAGGACGACTTGCATGACTTTGTTCCTCGACTCGATGACGGAGCGCGGCTGGGTGACCGGAATTACGCCCAGCCCGATCATCCTTTGAACCTCACGACTGCGCAGGTCGCGTCGTCATACTCCTTACCGAAGCGGGCGATGACCTGCTCGGCGACGAGTTGCACATTCTGGTACCGAAGCTGCGGATACTCGGCGTATTGGAACCGGTCGCGCACACCGTCGGTGTATGCGAGCAGCGTATCGTTCGGGTTTAGTTGGAGCCGCTGCTCCTTGGGTGTGCGGATGTGGTGGCCGAGGATTCCGCCAACGGACTCCAGGCGCGACTCCTTTTCGCCAAAGACGCGGAAGGTCGTGTTTCCGACGCCGGCGAATGTCAGAATGCCGGATTGTACCTGCAGGATGGCAATGCTGGCGGCGGCGCCGATAGTTCCCTGCAGACTGGCGTGGAGACCGAAGAGGTTCGCGGAGACGTCGGAACCCCAGGATTCGCGCAAGTAGTTGCCCGCCCGGAGTCCTACGTGATGCGCGGCCTGCCCATGTCCAAGCCCGTCGACAATCGCGATCAGGAGGCAGTCGCGCTGCCGGTCCAGGATCGCCAGGTCTCCGCTCAACCGCTCCCCCGGCATCGGGCGTCCGCAGGTGGCGCTCTCGACTCCGTCCCAGGCCTGGGTTACGGCGCCGGGAACTCCGGTGAGCTTTGGCGGCGGCGGAGCAGGCGCGGCGACGCGTTGCGCCCGCCGGTTTTCTGGGCGGGAGTCGGGTTGTATGGTCCGCCACCGCCGTATCGAGACTTTCGTTCCCTTGCCGCGGGTGGACTCGATGGCGAAATCATCGACCATACGCTTAACGCCCGGAAGACCGAGACCGAGGGTTCCACCGGAGCTGAAGTGGTCCGACATGGCGGCCTCGATATCGGCGATGCCGGGTCCTTTGTCCTGCGCCGTGACGCCGATTCCCGCTCTACCGCTTTTTTCCAGGACCTCTATGAGGATCTCACCGGAACCGGCGTATTTCAGGATGTTGCGGCCCAGTTCGGAGACGCAGGTGACGAGGCTGCGGGCTTCGTAGTCGGAGAATCCGAGGCTCCGCGCGGTGGAGGAGACGTCCACCAAAGTCCGAGTCAACTCGGGCTCCGAGCTGACACGCAGCCTGATCCTATTCCGGCTCATTGACGGCACCCTCCGGCGGGAGGTCCACGGCGACGACGGGGATCTCTGATTCGGCGTCAACAGGCGCCGCATCGAAGAGACGGAAAGCCTGTTCGAGGTCAAGGGCGCCCTCCACCCAATCGAGGGGCGCATCCATTTCCACCAATGAGGCGACCACGCCCGGCCGCAGTCCGGCGGTGACGGTACGGGCGCCCAACAGACCGGCCATGGCGGCCGTTTCCTCCAGGGCGCGGAATTCGTCCAAGTCCAGGACGGAGAGCCAGGAAAGATCAAGAATGATGCGAGTGGCGCCGGAGGAGGCGACCAGAGTCAGCAGATCGCTCCGGAACTGGTGCATCATTTCATCGGAGAGGTCGAGTTGAATGGAGGCGACGATGGCGCCGCCTGTCAGTTGGAGAGGGACGTGAGCGGTGCGCGCCTGTTCCACGACGCTACCGTGGCGCCTGCGTTATTTGCAGGCCCAGACGGGAAAATGCATCGGCCAGGGCGTCGCGCATGGTGGCCGTGGTCTTGACCTTTCCGACGTCGATTCCGAGGTCCACGATGGTCTGGGCGATGGAAGGGGAGATGCCGGAAATGGTGCTTTCGCAGCCCATGAGACGAGTGGCCCTGGTGATCTTGATTAGATGATTGGCCACCGCGGTGTCGACGACGCCGACGCCGCTAATGTCGAGGATGAAAATGCGCGACTGCGTTTCGGCAATTTTTGCGAGGGAAGCGCTCATGATGTCGCCCGAGCGGGTGGAATCGATGATTCCAACGAGGGGAAGCAGAAGGATGCCATTCCAAATCTGCGTCACTGGAGTGGACATTTCCACCAGGGCCTTCGATTGCGCGGTGAGCGTCGCCTCGACCAGGTTGTTGTATGTATCTACTACCACCATCGTGTCGAGATGGATCAGCTTGGTAATGGCCCGCTGCGTGGGCAGCGCTACCGCGTCCGGCACGGATTCCCGGATCTGCGAGTAGAAGCCGTCGAGAAACATGTTCATGGCGGCAAAGTAGACATTCAGAGAGAGCCCGATTCTGGCATGGGTCTCGCCGACACGGCGCCGGTCGTGCAGATAGGCATCATCGACATCGGCGCCCAGGAAACGTTCCCAGTAGGAAAGCTGCAGTTTGCCGACTCGGGCACGGGTTTCCCCGCCGTCACCGAAGAAACGGAGGTATTCCGGCTGGCTTTCGAGCCATTGGTAGAACAGGGAGACGATCGCCGGCAGGGAATTCTTTGCGGTTTCGCCGAAATCCCGAACCAGTTGGAGGTCCTGCTGGGAAATCCGGTAGGTGCTTAACATCGTGTCGATGCTGCTGTGTTCGAACTGGTCCATTTGCGTTCCCGAAACCCCTCGTCTAAGCGGATAGGGCTCTATTATGACAGATGGCCGGAAGCGGGCTGCCGGGGGCGGAGCCCGATGTGCTATTCGGTAACTATGGACATGGGTGAGTTGTCGAGAGCCGTGACGTTATCGGTGGCGGATGCCAGCGGCGCTTTCCGGGAGATGGGGGATAACGAATGGACGGCGAGCCGAGGGGAGGGCGCTTGGACGCGGCTGGAGATTCTGGGTCATTTGATCGACTCCGCCGTGAATAATCACCAGAGGTTTGTGCGGGCGATTGCGCAAGGCGAGGTGACGTGGCCCGGGTACGACCAGGTGGCCATGGTTCGGGTGCAGCAGTTTGGGCAGGCGCATCCTTCACTGCTGATTTCGCTTTGGGAGAGTTTGAATCTTTTTCTGGCGCGTTTGATGGGGATCATTCCGGTGGAGCGGTTGGGCGCGCCTTGTGCGATTGGCGGAGAAGCGGCGGTCACGCTTGAGTTTCTGGTGACCGACTATGTCGTCCACATGCAGCACCATTTGCGGCAGATTTTAGAGGGGACGGATGCCGCGGTGCGGTGGGTGGCGGTGGAGTAGGTAAACCTTCACTTCGGCTGTTCGGACGGCGTGGGGCGTGGCGCGGGTTTCTCGTAGCTATCTATGATCTTCGGCCGCTTGCCTTCCGTCGAAATACCGGCGGCTACCATCAGTTTGGTTATCGCCTCGATTGTCGGGGCGTCGGGCCGCGGGAGACGGCTGATGTAGCCCTCGGCGATGAATAGCGGCGTTCCCCCGGCCTTGTTGGGTTTGCTCCATATTTGCGGATCGGCTCCGCGTTCGGCGAGCAGCTTCACTACAAGCGGGCTGATGTTGAAAGCCGCTCCGTGCATCGCGGTGTCGCCGTTGACGTCGACGGTGTTGACGTCGGCACCGAGGTCGAGCAGCATTTTCACCGCTTCCAGGGCTTCGCTTTCCTCGCCCGGTTCCTCTTGCGGTTCATTCGTGCCGACACCGGCGGCGGCCATCAGCGGCGTGGTGCCGTTGAAGTTTGGCAGGAGAGGATCTGCACCCAGTTCAAGGAGGAGTTTCATCAACGGGACGTCGACGCGATCGGCGGCGAAGAGGAAAGGTGTTGCTCCTTCGGACCCGATGCTCGACCAGGAGTTGGTGGGCTGCCTGGGCCTGTCCGCCGGCAATTGAAAATTGACGTTGGCGCCGCGCTTTACGATCTCGCGCACGAAGCCGGCGCTGGAGAGGCGGCCGTTTCCTTCGGGGACTGCCGGCTCGCTGCTGTCGCTGGAGTCCGGACGCCGCACCATCGCAACTTGGTGCAATGGCGTGAATCCTGTGCGGAAATCGTTGGGATCGGCGCCTGCGTCGACGAGCGCGATGGCTAGCTCATAGTGGCCGTTCTGGATTGCGAGCGCCAAGGGACTCACTCCCGGTCCTCTGACCGCTCGACCAGCCATCATCTTCTTTCCGTCGGCACCGGCGGCGAGAAGGGCGCGCACGGTGTCCAGGTGCCCGCCGCGTACGGCGAAGAAGAATGCCTGATAGCCGGATTCGGCCGTGGCCTGGAGACTGGCACCGGCTTCTAACAAGGCTTCGACTACGGCCGTGTGGCCCTCGGCGGCGGCCCACATCAGGGCCGTTTGTCCGAGGCGTTCCCGTGCGTCGGGTTTTGCGCCGCTGGCGAGTAGGGCCTTCACGGCGCCAACGCTGCCGGAACGCGCGGCCAACATAAGGGCGGTTTCCCCGCCTTTCCCCTCGGCATTCGCGTCGGCTCCCGCTTCGAGCAGCGCCTTGACGACGCGGGCGCCGCCGTTCCTGCAGGCGAGCGACAAGGGCTGGACGCCATAGCGGTTAACCGCGTTGACTTTTGCGCCGGCGCGTATGAAGAGGATGGCGGAGTCGGCATCGTCGTGAAAGGCGGCCCAGTGGAGCGCGGTTGTTCCATCGACCTGGGCGGCGTTCACGTCGGCGCCGGGTACGAGGAGTTTGCGGACGGCGGTGGTGTCGCGCCGCTCCATTGCGTCGGGCAGAGCGACGTTGACGGCCGCTGCGGCGAGGCCGGTCCCCAGGAGAATCAGGCCTGTTAGAGCTCTAACCAAGGTCGACTCTTTCGAAGAGATTATCCACTTTTCCGTTGCTGTCGCCGAACGATTCCTGGCGAACGCCGACGCGCTCGAGGAGGGTGAGATGGAGGTTGGCCAGGTTCGTCCCTTTTTCGTACCGGATGTGGCGCCCGCCCTTGAGCCCGGTTCCTTTGCCACCTGCTACCAGGATGGGAAGGTTTTCGTGGTCGTGAAGACTGGGATTCCCCATGCCGCTTCCGTATAAGTAGACGGTGTGGTCGAGCAGCGAACCGCCGCCGTCGGGCGTGGCCTTCATGCGCTGGAGGAATTCGGAAAACAGCGTTATGTGATAGGTGTTGATCTTTGCGATCTGGGCGACCTTCACGGGATCGTTGCCGTGGTGACTGGTGGGATGGTGCGGATCGCGAACGCCGATTTCCGGGTACGTCCGATTACTTTGCTCGCGAGTGAACTGGAAGGCGATTACGCGGGTGATGTCGGCTTGGAGCGCGAGGATCTGCAGGTCGAACATGAGCTTGGCGTGGTCGGCGAAGGCCGCCGGTACGCCGACCGGGCGTTCGAGGTCCGGGGTCTTGTTGTCGGCCACCGCTTTTTCGGCGCGCTCGATTTCATGCTCTACCTGGCGGACGCTGTCGATGTACTGCTCCAAACGGACGCGGTCCGGGGCGCCGACTTGCTGCTTGAAGCGGGCGATCTCCTTGGTGAAGGAATCGAGGAGGCTAGTCCGGTTGCGGAGCGCGGCGCGGCGGGCGTCGGCATTGCCGCCTTCGCCGAAGAGGCGTTCAAAGACGACGCGCGGATGGGCTTCGGAGGGAAGGGGCGTCGTGGGCGACGACCAGGAGAGACAGTTTTGATAGACGCAGGAGTAGCCGTTGTTGCAGACGCCGGCCAAAGGGTTCAGGTCCATGGCCAATTGGAGCGAGGCTACCTGTGTTTCGCGGCCCATTTCTTTGGCGGCGACCTGGTCAACAGTTATGCCGGATAGATAGTCGGAGCTCTCGGTGTGTTTGGCGCTTGCGGCGCTGAGGAATGCGGAGTTGGAGGTGTCGTGCGTGCCGGGGTAGGCATTCTGGAGGCGCAGATTTGTGATGACGGTCAGTTGATCCTTGACGGGTTGGAGCGGGGTAAGAATGGGCGAGAGGTCGTCGAGTTTTTCGTTGCCGGGGGGCGTCCAGCGGGCCTGGTCGCAGCCCATGGGGATGAAAACGAAGCCGAGCCGGCGGACGGGTTTGGCGGGTGTGGCGGCCCAGGCGGTGGCGGCGGGAATCATTGCGTCGAGCAGGGGCAGGGCGAGCGCCGCCTGGGTGCTTCGTAGCAGTGCCCTTCTGGGAATCGCCTTTTTCGTTAAAAACATCGCGGTGTCCTTCTACCTGGCGCCTATTTTAGCGGCTACCGAAGGGGGTTCGGCGCGCCGCATTTGAAAGGGTGCGCTTTTCACGATTCCGAGGATGATGGACGAGAACCGGTAGTCATTCTTTTCCGCGGCGTTCACGATTTTGCGGATGGCGGGCGCGTCGTAATGCTCGACGCCACGGCCGAGGGCGAATATCAGCAGGTTCTCGGTTAGCGTTGTGACGAACAGTTCCGGGTGACGCAGCAGCGCGTCTTCCAGGCCATCGACCCCTTGGAACTCGCGGCCGCCCGGCACTGCGCCTGAAGCATCGACGGGTTGATCCTCGACTTCGAGGGTCCGCCACTTTCCGACGGCGTCAAAGTTCTCGAGTGAAAATCCGACGGGATCGATGGTGCGGTGGCAGCTTGCGCACGCGGCGTTGCTGCGATGGGCGGCCAGGCGCTGGCGCATGGGAAGATTGGCGGCCATGGTGCTTTCGTCCAGCGCCGGCACGTTGGGGGGCGGGGCGGGGGGCGGAGCGCCGATTATGTTCTTCAGCACCAGGACGCCGCGAAGCACTGGCGACGTTCGGGTGGCGTAGGACGTCACCGAGAGAACGCTGCCTTGGCGGAGCAGTCCGCCACGTTTGCTTTCCGGGGTGAGAGCGACGCGGCGGAAGCGGCTTCCGTAGATGCCGGGGATACCGTAATGCTTCGCCAGGCGCTCGTTGAGGAATGTGAAGTCCGACTTCAGGAGAGTCCGGACGCTGCGATCCTCGCGGAGGACGCTGTCGAAGAATAGCTCGGTCTCCTGGCGGAAGGCTTGGCGGAGGTTGTCGTCGAAGTCGCGGAAGAGGTTGCCGCTGGGGATTACGGAGTCGATGTTGCGCAGCCGCAGCCATTGACCGGCGAAGTTGGTAGCCAGATTGTACGACCGGCGGTCGGCCAGCATGCGGCGTGTCTGCTTTTCGATCTCCGCGGGCTGGCTGAGTTTGCCTGCGATGGCGGAGTCGAGTAGTTCATCGTCGGGGATGCTGCTCCAAAGGAAGAAGGACAAGCGGGCAGCGAGATCGAGGTCGCTGATGCGATAGACGCCGCCAGGCGGAATTTTCGCGGGGTCGCTCTCGATGCGGAACAGGAATTTCGGGTTGGCGAGGACGGCGGTTATGGCGGTTGTGATTCCGAGGTCGAAATCGCCGTTGGCGCGACCTTTGCGATAGAAGGCCAAGGGCTCTTCGACATCGGCTTTGGAGATCGGCCGGCGGAAGGCGCGGCGCATGAGCGTGGAGAGGATCGTTGCCGCGCACTTTTCTTCCTGGTCCATGTCGGGGCCGGATGGCTTGCAGACGAACAGGCGGCGGCGGGACGGCGTGTCGGCCGCGCCTTTCGCTGCATACGGCCCAGTGAGAGCGATCTGGTCGACGGCGGGGGCTGTGCGGGGATGGCGGCGGTCGTTGTAGCGGGATTCAGTGGGGAGGCGGGGCGTCGTAATCAGAGATGCGCCTTCTTTGACGAAGGTGACGGTGATGTTGTGTGGACCGGCTTTGACGGGGATGCGCACTTTCAAAGTTTTTTCGTTCAGCGTTTCATTGCCGAGGGCGGCTCTGGAGATCGTGAAAGTATGGACGGGCTCACGGTCGATTAGCAACAACATTTCGTGGGAACGGGAATCGCGGAGACCGCTGACGACACCGGCGAGATCGCGGGCGAGCAGGATTTGGAAGTCGTATTCGCCGTCCTGGGCGAATGTATAAGAGGTGGAGACGCCGCCGCGGGTGCCGATGGGCAGGCCGGGGAGATGGTCCTCCTGGGTGAGGTCGGCGGGAAGCTGAATGGTGTCGCTTTGAATGGAGTTCTGGGTGGTGCCTACGGCTAGGCGGCTGATTTTTTGCGCGGCGGAGATGTAGCGGTTTAGCAGCGTCGGCGAGAGGTCGCCTACGTTGACGTTGTCGAAGCCATGACCGCTTTCGTCGGCGGGCAGGAGCGAGGCGGCATCGATGTCGAGCGCTAGCAGGTCGCGGATTGCGTTTTGATATTCGGTGCGGTTCAGGCGCCTTAGCGTCTCGGTGCGGCCGGGATTTATTTTCGCTGCATCGAGGGAAGTTTCCAGCGATGTCAGGATGGCGAGGCGGTCGGCCGCGGAGGGCTGGGGCAGGTTGGGCGGAGGCATGACGCCGGTGCGCATTTTCCGCACGACCTTCTCCCAGAGTTCGGGCTGGATGGCGGGTTTGGAGACATCGGCTTGGACGAGGCTCAGGCCGCCTGTCTTCTGGCTGTCGTTGTGGCAAGTGGTGCAATAGCGGTCCAAGAGTTGGCGCGGCTGGGCGTGGACCGGCGCCAGCGCGGACAGGATCAACGCCGCCGCCAGCCCGGCAAAGCCCGTTTTTCGCGCTTTCCAGTTCGGTTGAATCACTACTGGCGTATTCTACTACCGGCGGCGCCAGAAGTAGTATGAGAGGGCCCAAAGGACGCTGGTTCCCGCTGCCCAGCCCCATGCGTCCGGGCCGTCGCCGACTGCCAGGTGCGCGATGATTGCCGAGACGAGGTTGAAGGCGAAGCCGGCATAGGCCCATTCTTTCAAACGGGCTGGGACGGGCAGGAGCAGAACGGCTATACCGACGAGTTTGGCTATCGAGAGTTCTATACGGAAGTAGCTGGGAAAGCCGAGGCGCGTGAAGGCTTCGGCTACCTGGGGCAGGGTCAATTGAGCGTAAGCGGTGAAGGACATCTGCAGGGCGAAGAGCGCTGTTGGGACCCAGTAGGCGATCGAGGTTCGTTGCATGGCGAATTACTCGACTCCGAATTGATTGGAATACTCGGCTTTTAATTGTTGCCAGCCGCCGAATGCAATTGCGTCGGGACCGACGATGCGTCCGATCGGATCGCCGTCGAGAAGGCGGTCCATGACATCGAAGCAGATGTGCCAGCCGGCGGCGCCCCATGCGATGAATCCGCGATCTATGCTGTGCCAGAGCGTAAGGCGCGTTCCAGTGCCCTGCGGTTCGAGTTCCCAACGCAGGCCGTTGCCGCCCCATGTGTACTCGAGGAGTTTCGGCGCTTCGGCCCGGGTGATTGCGGTCTCCGATACCTGGGGCGAAGGCATGCCCGCTGTAAAGAGCTTCACCGGGCCGGGCGCGGAGAGGTTTCGATCGGCGTCAAAGGGAGCCCATTCGGCGAGGTGCGCGGGATCGGTGATCGCTCGCCACACTTTTTCCGGCGGATGACGGAGATCCCTGACGACTAGAATCGTCCACGTTTCGCCGTCTTTAAGAACGCTGGCTCCGCTTGCCGGGCCGGGTTTATAGCCTTTTCGATCGATCACTGTACGCTCCGTTTGTTCCGTTTGCGGGGCTTTGGGTCATCCATGGTGTCGAGGTGGCGCTCGAGAGCGTCGATGTGCGCGGACCAGAAGCGCCGGAAGGGAGCCAGCCAATCGTCCAACTCGCGGAGCGGCTCGGGGTTCAGCCGGTAGAGGCGCCGCTGGGCGTCCACCTTGACTTCCACAATTCCGGCGTCGCGCAGAACGCGAAGGTGCTTGGAAACGGTTGGCTGTGACATTCCGAGGTTGCGCTCAATGTCTCCCACGGATTGCTGGGACGAGACGAGGAGACTGAGAATGGCGCGGCGGTTTGGCTCGGCTATGATTTCGAACACGGATTCCACGAGATGAATATACGCCAGTCAGTATATACGTGTCAAGGAATATAACGAAGAATTCCCGTCAGGGTATCGACACTGGAATCCGCTGGATATTGCGTGTTCCCGATGGTTCGAAAGAGACTACGGTCAAAGTGTGCGTGCCCGCCGGAAGGCCGCCCAGCGTGGCGCGGAATAACGATCGATCCATCCGGTTTAACCGGCCCGCTCCGCCGGTGACTGACGACTGGATCTGATTGTCGCTAGTGCCCGCCGCGACATCGACCAGTACATGGACGGTGTCCGCTGTGCCATCTGTCGAGCGGACGGAGATCTCGGCACTGTTCGCGCTGTCGCGCCGCACTCCTTCGACAGCCGCGACGGGAGGCTGCCGATCCACGTAGATCACCTTGCGGAATTGGCTGAACACAGCCGGGCTTCCCGCCGGCTGACGCCGATAGGCCTGTACGGTGATGTAGTGCATGCCCTCGGCCAGTTTCGTGGCGTCTACAGTCTGCCGGAATTCCCCATCGCCCGGAGGCGACGCTGGGTTGCCGTTACGGATCAGCGGGTCGCGCTTGGTCACGAATCGTTCAAAACCATATTCGGTGGTCCCTGGCGTGCGGAAGTCAACACTGCCATTGCCGTTGACATCCAGGCCGGCATCGATGCGTAGGAGCGCCTCGTCACCATCGGCGTCCCGGTCCCGCAGCGAATTGTCGCCCAGCAGCCGCACCGGCTCGGTCTCCAGCCGTATGTCGAAACTATTGGCGCGAATCACGCTTACCGCGGTCTGGCGGAACTGGCCATTTTCCCTGCCATTTGCGGGATTGGTGCGGCCGGCCATTAGGCTCGCCACATTGGTTAGCTCAATCCCTTTCGGGGCGCTGGGGGTTGGCAGGCCATAGATCAGAAATCCGCGCCCGTGGAAATTGAACTGGCCGTTTGGAGCGATCGTACCCGGACGCTGGAAGCGGATATTAACTTTCGATACCCCGCCATCGTCGAAAACACGGATGACTTCGGGGACATCGCGATTGCCGTTGCGAACCGGATTCACAGTATTGTCAGAAGCGTTGCCGGACAGTTCGACCAAGAGCGTTCCCGGGCGGAAAGAGAGTCCGGTAAGCGTGCGGCTATCGAATCCGGCGTCGCCCCTGTTGGATAGAAGTACGAGGGCCGAGCCCTGGCGTTCAAAGGCGAAAAGCCCATCGGTGCCGTCCCAACGTTCGGCATAATTGCCACGGCCGTGGGTGGCCCGAACTGCCAGTAAGCGCTTGATGACTCCGGCGGCAGAGACGGCGTCGCCGCGGCCGGGCTTGGGAAATGCACGGTCGTCCCCGAACTGCTGACCGTTGAAGTAAACAGCGGTGTTGCCGGGCATAAGCAGGGTGTAGGCATGGGCCACATGGTCGAGAGCCCATGGCTTGAATACATCGTGATTGTTGACAAAGGTGACGCCGGCCGAGCCGTTGTGCAAGCCGTCGTCGGCCAAGTCCAACGCTCCGTCCTTAATGCGTTGCCAGGCGCCGGGAATTGCAGTTTGCTCCAGCCCTTCCTTCAGCGCGAAGTAAAGGCGGAAATCGAGCGTGTCCCGATTGCCTCCGATGCGGCCCGGGTCGGCATGGTTGATGTTTTTCTTGACATGCGGCAGCAACACCGCCGGATTGCCATCAAACACCTCGGAGTACGTAAAGACATCGGATTGGCGGCCGTCCAGAAGGGAACGCGGATTGGTACGGTAAACGGCTCGATCGATGTAGTCCAAGACGAAGCCCGGGACATGCTTGGCAGCGTCAATCCGAAGACCGTCCACGCCGATCACTTGAATTAGCCACTGCGCGTTGCGCATCAGGTAGCCCATGCCGTTTTCCAGGGTTGGCACTCCCGCACCCGGGTTGGCGGGATCGAAGGAATGGACCGGAATATTCGATTCGTTAGCCTTCGGATCGAACAGGAAAATAGTCCTGAAGCCGGGCTGCGGATAGAAGCGCCGGTTAGCCGGATCCGGCACGTTGGCGATGCGGCCGAATGCGGCGGCGGTTCCAGCCTTCAAATTGCGGCCATCGCCGGCGGTAACGGGCGAACGGATAAATTTGTGATTTTTCTCTTGCGCGATGTCCAGCAAACCCTGCAACCGGCCGAATTGATCGCCGAATTGGAAGGCGGAATGGAAGTCCCCATCGATGTCGTTCGGCAAAGTAATCGCCAAGCCGGGATAGCCCCCGGCCGCGACAAAGCCCGGCGTGTTGAACTTCGAGTAGCCGGCGTGGTTCATCACGAAATCAATATGAAGGCCAAGGCCGGCGCGATGCAGTTGCAGAGCAAGGCTTTTCAGACCCTCCTCGGTGCCGTATAAAGTGGGCTTCCCGGGCCGGCCGAGGTCGAAACGATCGTAGACGTCGTACCCGACAGACTGGTCCGAGGTGTCCGCCCGGAAAGGAGGGGGAACCCAAACGAACCCATAGCCCGACATGAACACGTCAGGAATACGGTCCTCTATGGTTTGATACGTTGATTCGAACCATTGCAGGATCGGCGCCGGCGATTCATCGACGGCGATAGCTGGAATCACCGCCAGCAGGGCGAGTAGGAACCTACGGTTTGAGGACATCTGAGCTCCGATCGAAGGCCGGGTTGGCGGTGTCAATCAGGAAATTGTCGGCGGCGTCCCAGTTCCGAAAGATTTTGTTGCCGCCGGTTTCAAACTGCATGAACGGCTTGAAGAGGCGGCCGACGGTTTGTCCCGTTCCCGGTGAGCAGTTGGCGATTCCGGAGAATTCGTGAAGAGTAGCAGGGCTATTGTCGAGAAAAATTGCGGTGCCGGCTGTTTTCAACTGCGCCAACGGAACGAATAATCCACTATTCTCCGCGGCCTGATTGCCGTTGGTGACCGAGGCGGACCAGAATCCGGTGCCGGTGGCCGTAGCCGATGTCAGAGCTCCAGTGCGCGATGCGGTGACAACCCGGAGGAGCGTACATCCGGCAAGATTCGTTCCGCTGCCCAGAACAACACGGTGGAACGCGGGCGCCCCGCCAGCCGCCGCTGTGACAGCATTGGTGCAATCCAGCGATGTCGCGTCGATGGGAGTGCAGCGGGTGGGATCAATAGTATCCGCTGAAGTGGAAGCGCGTACGACGGAGATGTCATTCTTGCTCTGATCCGTGATTACGGGCGGCGGAGCAGGTAGCGCGCCATAGACGGCCACGTAATATTGCTTGGGCAAGTCGGCCTTCGCCGGGAACTTCGGCGGATCTTTCGGATAGACGCGAAGAGGCTCGGCATCGCCGTATGTGGGGACGAAGACCTTGCCATTGGCAACCGTCGGAGGCGTGAACTTCGGAAACAGGCCGACGCGATCGCGTTGAGAGAACATCTCGGACGTCCATAGGGTGCGGGAGACGTCCTGTGCATCCAGCGCCAGGAGGATACCGGTGACGCCGCGCTGTGTGTTGGCGTCGCCATTCAACGGTACGATGGCCCAAACGATGCCGGTGCCGGCCTTGTTGCCATTCGCGGACAGCGACAGCATTCCTCCGGGCATGCCATCCGGCGGGCGGAAGGCGGATTCACGCGGCGCGGTGGTATCGAGGATTGCACCGTTGGAGGTTCGATAGGCATGGAGCGTATTGTTTTCGCCCCACACATAGATACGGGTAGCATCAGGTCCGGTCCAAAATACCGGAGACCCATGAATATTTCCGTGGTGGGTTTCGGTTCCATGGAGGGCGGCAGGGAAGGCTAGAAAACTCTGCACAGCGGCTGCGTTGGGGCAGCCGGCGGGCGCAGTGGAGGGGACATGATTGCCCATGCCGGTCAATGGCAACGAGTAGAGCACGCCTTCCTTGCCGCCAACCACGAGACGCGGCGGATTGGACGGGAGGAGCACCGGGCCCCCGGATCCAAGGTCGAGATCCTTTCCGTTGAGGAAACCGAGGTTGCAGGGGGTGAAGTAGTCCTTCACAACGAATGCGCCGCTTTCGAGCTTCAACTTGACAACGGAATTCCCGTAGTTGGCGCCTCCGCTGTTGGCGTTAAAGTCGCCATTGCCAGTGGCAATGTAAACGTTTCCCGCCGGATCGACGGCAGGAGCCTGGCCGGATTGCCAGAGTCCTCCGTTCTTACCGGTAGGCGTCACGAGCCAACGGGCAATTTCCGCTAGATTGGCAGCGTTGAAGGCAAATAGCGTGCCACGATTGCCGTCGCCGCCAAAACCGGCATAGATCACGTTGTTGTGCAGTGCCAGCGCCATGCGCTGCTTCTGCAAGCACGGGTTGTATGCACTCTGATCATGGCATGGGTTCGAAGGATCGGAGGAAGGAACGCCGATGACGACAGACGGCGTCCGGAACGAGCCGGACTTGAGGTCGATCGCGTGGAGACGATAGCGGAAGTCGGCCGGGCTTTCCGAATGCCAGGACACGACGAATAACGTAGAGCGATCGGGCGAAATAACCGGCGTCGAAACGATGCCCCACTCCGGGTCATTGGTTGACCACATGTCGATGTCCTTACCGCCCGGACGGGGAACGTTTAGCCAGCGTGCCCAGAGAGGCTTCGTGTGGCCATCGGGATTCAGTACCGACTTGTCGGCATCGTAGACGTAGATGGTATTGTGCATCGTCGCCACGACAACTGCGTTAAACGTTCCCTGAACGAGCGGCGTGTCCGGATTTGACGAAGTGTCGACGACCAGATTGGCGACATAGAGCGGCTGGGCGACAATCTGACCGTCGGCATACAGATTCCAAAGACGTCCGAACTTGCCTGGAGCTACGGTCGTGGTGGTGAGAAACTTCTCATCGAGTATCGCGCCGCTACGGGCGAGGTCGTTATGTTGAGTGAGAACATCCGCCGCCGGCGAAACGGCGGCGACAAGAACGATCGCAACTAATATCGAAAGGCATTTCATATATATTGTCGGTGAATAGAAGTTGCATAGATTGTGATCCGACGCGACACTTTACGAGAGAGTCCGCCGATTTTCCTCACGCCTGAATATCGGAAGTGTAAGGCAAGTACAACAATATGTCCACATTATTGTGGAATAGACGGGCTTATTTTGGCGAGTAGCATTCTTATCCCGAGAACAGGGGAGTGCGCGACAATTGATAGTACTTTACCTTTTCAAGTACACTGATCTCGATGACCCGCCGTTCTTTCATTACCCCGGTCGTTGCAGCAGGATCTGCCGGCGCTTACGCCCGCTATATAGAGCCCGGATGGTTTGAAGTGACCCGGACGAATTTGCGTATTGCGGGGGCGCGGCATTTCCGGCTGCTGCACCTCTCCGACATGCATATCTCTGACGGAATCACGGCCGGCGAATTGGAGAAGGCTGTCCGAATGGGGCTTGCGGAGAAGCCCGACGTAATTTGCCTGACTGGGGATTACGTTTCTACGACGATTGGATTCGACGCGGAGGGATTGCTGCGCGTGTTGCGAGTGGCGACGGGTGCCGCGCCTGTTTTTGCGGTTATGGGAAATCATGACGGCGGAAAGTGGTTGAGCCGATGGATTGGGCCGTCCTCGAGCGGCATGATGCGGGAACTGCTTCGAATCGCGGGTGCCAAGGTTCTGCATAACTGTAGTGCGCGGTGGAATGGAGTTGAATTCATTGGAACTGGTGACCTGGCTGCGGAAGAGTTCTATGCCGAGATAGCCTTTGGCAGCGCAAAGACGAATTTGCCGGCGATTGTGCTTTGCCACAATCCGGATGGTAAGGACCGGATCGCGGAGAGGCAGTGGGATTTGATGCTGTCAGGGCATACACACGGGGGGCAGGTCCGGGTTCGAGGCCTGCCGGCTCCATGGGCTCCGGTAAAAGATAAGCGCTTCCTGGCTGGACTATATAGCTGGCAGGGCAGGCAACTGTACGTCAATCGAGGTGTTGGCTCGCCAAAACACATAAGGCTGGGGAGCAGGCCCGAGATCGCGATTTTGGATATATCTGACGGATAACGAGTGCTATGGCCGGCTATGGGTTACGATGCGACGGTTTTCAAGACCGTGATTAGTTTGTCGATATCGGATTCATCGTTATAGAGGTGCATCGAGAGGCGGAGGCAGCCGTGGCGGGCGGCGGCGAGGATCCGTTCTTCTTTCAGGCGGTGGACGATGTCGGCCGGATCGATGTTGGGAAAGTGGGCGGCGGTGATGGGGGAGTGCTTGTGGAGAACGGTGATGTGGCCGAGGGTTTGCAGTTGCTCATGGAGGAGGGCGGTGAGTTCCAGGACGCGACGCTCGATTTTTTCCGGGCCGATTTCGAGGAACTCTGTGAGCGCGGCATCCATGGCGTAGAGGCAAGGGAAGGCGGGCATGCCGCCTTCGTATTTTTCAGCGGAATCGGCGAAGACGGGGGAGCCGTGGTGGAGACGGTTAACGTTCTTCCAGTCCTCGTGGCTGCGCCAGCCGACGACGTTTGGCTGGAGCGTATTGCGGAGTTCGGGGGAGACGTAGAAGAAGGCGGCACCGTTGGGACAGAGGAGCCATTTGTAACCGTGGACGGCGACCATGGAGGGTTGAATCTGCTGGACGTTGAGAGTCAGGGCGCCGAGGGCCTGGGTGGCGTCGATATAGAAGAGGATGTTGCGTTCTTTCAAGAACGGGCCGATCTGATCCAAGGGCGGACGGAAGCCGGTGGTGTAGCTGACCTGGCTCATGAGAACGGCGCGGGTTTGGGGCGTGATGGCGTCGAAAAAATCGGGCCATTCGACTTCGACGAAATCGACGCCTTTGGCTTTGAGGAGGGAGGCGTAGTAGAGCTGATTGGGGAACTCGTTGGTGAGGGTGACGATGCGGTCGCCGGGTTTCCAGTGCTCGCCGCCGAGGAGGAGCGACAGGGGGGAGGAGGCGTTGAGCGAGAAGGCGATGTCGGTAGCGGTGGCATGGATAAGCTGGGCGGCTTTGGCGCGGGTGCGGTCGATGTCATCGAACCAATCGAGGAAGTCCGCGCAGGCGAGTTCATCGCGGTGGTGGAAGTGCCTGTTGACGGCTGCGGTGGTGGACTCGGAGAGAAGGCCGTAGGTGGCCGAGTTGAGGTAGGTCCAATGGGCGATGGCGGGGTAACGGCCACGGATGGAAGGCCAATGAGGGGTCATAAGTAGCATGATAGGATTGAACGAGAGCCCATGAAGATAGCAGTAGGCGCCGATCATGCAGGGTATACCCTGAAAGAGCGTCTCTTAGAGAAGCTCAAAGCGGAAGGCCATGAAGTGGCCGATTACGGGACGCACTCGACGGAATCGACGGATTATCCGGATTATGCGGCGGCCGTGGGGCGCGCGGTGGCCAAGAATGAGGCCGAGATGGGGCTGCTGGTTTGTTCGAGCGGCGTAGGGATGTCGATCGCGGCGAACAAGATTCATGGAGTCCGCGCGGCCTTGGGAACGAACACCGATGAGGTGTCATATACGCGGCGGCACAATGACGCGAATGTGCTGGCGATCGGGGCAATGTATACGGACGAGGCGACGGCGACGCAGCTACTGGACACGTTTCTGACGACGGGTTTTGAAGGCGGGCGGCACGCCCGGCGAATTGGAAAGATTAACCAACTGGAGCAAGAAGAGCAGAAATGATGAAGTACCGTACGCTGGCGGAAGCCGATCCGCAGGTTTTTGAGGCGATTCAGAACGAAACGGCGCGGCAGAATTCGCGGCTGGAACTAATCGCAAGCGAGAACTTTACGTCGGAGCCGATCCTGGAAGCGACGGGAAGCATTTTTACGAACAAGTATGCGGAGGGGTATCCGGCCAAGCGCTACTACGGCGGGTGTGAGTTTGCCGATGTGGTGGAGAACCTGGCTCGCGACCGGGCCAAGCAACTCTTTGGCGCCGAGCATGTGAATGTGCAGCCGCACTCGGGATCCCAGGCGAATGCCGCGGCGTATATGTCGGTGTTGAACCCCGGGGATACGTTTCTGGGGATGGATCTGGCTCATGGTGGGCATTTGACGCATGGGCACAAGCTGAATTTTTCGGGCAAGCTGTACAACGTGGTTGGCTACGGCGTCCGGAAGGAAGACGAGATCATCGACTACGAGCAACTGGCGGCGAAGGCCGAAGAGTTCAAGCCGAAGATGATTATCGCGGGGGCGAGCGCGTATCCGCGGATTATCGACTTTAAGAAGTTCCGGGAGATCGCCGATTCGGTGGGTGCGCTGTTCCTGGTGGACATGGCGCATTTTTCGGGACTGGTGGCGGCGGGTCTGTATCCGAACCCTTGCGAGCATGCCGATATCGTCACGACGACGACACACAAGACGCTGCGCGGGCCGCGCTCCGGGATGATTTTGTGCCGGGAGCAGTTTGCGGCCGCGGTCGACCGGTGCGTGTTTCCGGGGCAGCAGGGCGGGCCGCTGGTGCATGTCATTGCCGCCAAGGCGGTTTGTTTTCTGGAAGCCCTGCAGCCTTCATTCAAAGCTTATCAGCAACAGGTTTTGGACAACGCCCGGGCGCTGGCGGCGTCGGTGGCCGCGGCGGGGTACCGAGTGGTGAGCGGCGGCACGGATTCGCATCTGGTGCTGGTGGATGTGTTCGCCAAGGGCGTGCGCGGGAAAGATGCGGAGTGGGCGCTGGACGAGGCGTACATGACTGCCAACAAAAACGGCATTCCCTTTGATGTGAATCCGCCGCTGAACCCGAGCGGTATTCGTTTGGGCAGCCCGGCGTTGACCACGCGCGGATTTGGAACGGCCGAGTTCAACACTGTGGGCTCCTTAATCGCCGAAGTACTGGACGCGGTAGCGGCGAACGGGCGGGACGGCGCCGATGCAACCATTCATGCCGTTCGCGCCAAGGTGGGTCAGTTAACGGAGCGATTTCCGCTTTACGAGTGGAAACAAGCCACCGCGGCGCGGGGCTAGCAGTGCCGACAGTCGCGATCGATATCCGCCATCTGCGGGATTTCGGGTTCGGCACTTATATCCGCAACCTGATTCGGGCGATGGGGGAGATGGAGCGCGACCTGCAATTCGTGCTGATAGCGCCTCCAGGCGGGGTGGGCGAGTTGGGTCCGCTGCCGCCTAATTTTCGCATGGTGGCTTATCCGAGAGCGGACAAGGGATGGGTGGAAAATATCGCCTTTCCCTGGTTTGTGCGCGGCCTGGGCGTGGACCTGACGCATATTCCGTTAAACAATGTTCCGGTGTTCATGCCGAAGCCCTATGTGGTGACGGTTCACGACATGAGCAGTGTGATGTTCGATCGAACAAACGCGACGCGGGAACGGATGCATTCCTGGCGATTCGAGCGGGGGTTACTGCGGGCCGCGCGGGTGATCGCCGTAAGCGCGGCTACGCGGCGGGACGTGTTGAATCGGATCAATATTCCGGCGACGCGCGTGTCGAAGATTTATAACGCCATCGATTCCGGATTTTCGACGGTTGAGACGGATGAGAAGGGCCGGCAGGAGGTGTTGGACCGGTATCAGATTAACTATCCGTACCTTCTGTATGCGGGGTCCGTGAATCCGCGGAAGAATGTGGCGCGAATTGTGGAGGCGATGGCTCTGTTGCGGCAGGATCTGGTGGAACATCCGAAGTACAAGGATCTGCGGCTGATCATCATCGGGGACCAGGTGTCGAAGTATCCGGCGCTACGGCGGGCGGTTCACCAATCGCGAGTGAGCGACGTGGTGCGGTTCCTGGGATTTGTGAAGCAGGAAGAGTTGAAGGTCTTCTATCAGGCTGCGGAGGTGTTCGTGTTTCCTTCGCTGTACGAGGGATTCGGGCTTCCGCCGTTGGAAGCGATGTCATTAGGAACGCCAGTTGTATCGAGCGGAGTGAGCGCACTGCCGGAGGTGGTGGGTGAAGCGGCGATGCTCGTGAAGCCGGAGAACGTCTTTGACATCGCGCGGGGAATCCGGGAAGTGCTGTTGGATGACGCGCTGCGGGCGGAGTTGATAGCCCGGGGGCATGAACAGGTGAAGCGGTTCAGTTGGTACGATACGGCGCGGCAGGTATTGGAGGTTTACCGGGACGTGCTGAAGAAGCCTTAGGCGACGTGGTCGTCCCAGCGGCGGCGGCGATTGAGCCAGATGACGCGGGCGAGGACGGTATCGAGGATGTTCCGGCCTGCAAGGTCGAGCTTGGGCCAGGAGGCGGAATCGGTGCGATTCTTTTCCGAAATAAGGAAGAGCGCATCGCCGGACCGTTGAACGGAACGGATACAGAGGCCGTCCGGGGTGCGGACAACGTAATAGCCCTCGGGCTGGACAGATTCGCGGGCGATTTCGGACTGGTCGAGAAGGACGAGGTCGCGGTCCGAGAAGAGGGACTCCATTTCGGGGTCGGCGGCGAGGCTGGCGACGAGGGGCTCGGCGGCAGGGGCGGCGAGATCGTAGGGAACGGCATGGACCTCGCGGGTGGGGCCCTTGCGGGGGATGGGCTGATGGAGTCCGAGGAGACCGGCGAGCACGGGTACGGGTTGGAGGCGGGAATTGCGGTGGGGATTGGTTCGGGTGAGGTAGCCGGTGATTTCGTCGCGGGGGAGTAGGTCGAGAACGGAGATTTTGAGGCTGGTAAGGATGACGTCGACGAGTTCGGGGGAAAGGGTGCGGACGCCTTTGAGGACGTTGTGGACGTGGGGCTGAGAAATTCCGGTGTGCCGAGCCAGACTGCGTTCAGTCAATTCACCATTCCGGATACGGCCCCGGAGCTGTTCGAGTAGCCGGTTTTGGAGAGCAGCGAAGGACTGAGAGGCGATTTCCATGAGAAATAGGGCTAAAGAGAAAGTGGATTATTGCATCTGGAATAATTACAGGCGTAGCGGAAAACAACAGCCGATTGAAATTGATAACTCCAATAGTAGCAATGCACTAGTTCGGATTTATCGCTTCTTAAGGAAAATCAACTTGAGAAGATTCCGATAGGGATATTGACTATTCCTGGGGACGGGTTAGATTGGCAGAGGAATTGGAATTGAGGTGCCTTCGATGGAGACGAAGGACATCTCAGGGAGGTCAACAACAAAATGGATTGGACTCGTTCAGAGACCTTAGGGTTATCTTTAGCGCAATGCACCACCTGTCATGGATTGGGCTTGCGAATGGTGAAGCGGGACAAGGAAGTCCCGTGTAGCTGTGTGCTCCGCGCAATTTTTCGTGCGTGTTACCGGCGATTCAAGAAGTGTATTGAGCAGGACAAGCACTTGTCACAGTGCAAGACTCAATTTACCGGCGGCCGGGAGCGCAGCATGGCGTGGGGCCGGAAAGATGAAGAGTATGTAGCGGATTTCCTGCTGCTGGTTCGGCGGTTGTTGTCGGATGACGAGTATCGGATTTTTAGATTTCATTATTTGCTAGGTGCGGACTGGCGCTTATGCAGTATGCGGTTAAAGCTGGACCGCAGCGAATTTTTCCGGCAGCTTTATGTGTTGGAAGCCCGGCTGGGCAAGGCGTTCCGGGAGGTAAAGCCGTACGGGCTGTATCCGTTGGACGAATACTTCCATGGGGTGAAGAATGACGCGGTCGCGGCGTCCGTGCCGCCGCGGGAAGGCCCGATGCCTTTGCGGCCCCCGATGGCCGCTTAAGGGCAACGGGCGGGCGTCAGGGACGATGCCCGAAGCCAGTGTTGTAAAGCAAAAGGCCGGCAGGGATGCCGGCCTTTTGCTTTGTTACCGGCGTTCGCGGAAAAAGTCCTGGAGGAGGGCGGTCGTTTCGGCGGCGAGGATGCCTTCGACGATGTGGATGCGGTGGTTGAGTAGGTCGGAATCGGCGAGTTGAAATTTGGAGCGAACCCCACCGAATCGGAGGTCGCGCGCGCCGAAGACGAGAGTGTGGATACGAGCATGGACGAGGGCGCCGGCGCACATGATGCAGGGTTCGAGGGTGACGTAAAGGGTGGCTTGCCCGAGACGGTAGTTGGCGGTATGGCCGGCGGCGGCGCGGAGAAGGTTGATTTCAGCGTGAGCGGTGGGGTCGTGAGCGGCGATGGGAGTGTTGTGAGCGCGGGCGACGATTTCGCCGTCGATTACGAGAACGGCGCCGACGGGAACTTCGCCTTCGGATTCGGCGCGATTCGCCTCTTCGATGGCGGCGCGCATAAAGTATTCGTGATCCATGAGAACGGCGGGAATTTGATACTTTTAGTGTAGCGAGGCGGAATGTCGAAGCAAGCTGTCGTGTCCCTGTGGGCGCTCCTTACTGTGACTGCCATGGGGCAGACAGCGGAGCAGGTAGAGTTTTTCGAGAAGAGTATCCGGCCGGTGCTGGCGACGAAGTGCCAGGCGTGTCATAACGCGAAGGCGAAGACGTCGGGGCTGGATGTGTCGACGGGGGCGGCATTTTTTGCGGGCGGGGCTAGCGGTTCGCTGGTGAATGTTGATTCACCGGAGCAGAGTATGCTGCTGATGGCGTTGAGTTACGAGGGGACTTTGAAGATGCCGCCGATGGGGAAGCTAAAGGCGGAGGAGATTGCGAAGATTCGCGAGTGGGTAAAGATGGGCGCGCCGTGGCCTGGATATGAGAAAAAGGCCGGAGCAGCGGTGGTTTCGAGTACAGGGACTCGGAAACATGGTTCGGCGTTAACTGACGAGGAATGGAAGTTCTGGGCATTCCAGCCGGTGAAGAAGACGGCGGTTCCGCCGGTGAAGAGGGCGGAGTGGGTGAAGTCGCCCGTTGACGCATTTATATTGCAGAAGTTGGAAGCCCAGGGGCTGGCGCCGGCGGGGAAGGCGGACAAAATGGTCCTGTTGCGGCGGGCCACGTACGATTTGCACGGGCTGCCGCCGACGGAACAGGAAATTCGGGATTTTCTGGCGGACCAGTCGCCGGAGGCGTTCCAGAAAGTAGTGGAACGGCTGCTGGCTTCGCCGAGGTATGGAGAGAAGTGGGGGCGGCACTGGCTGGATGTGGCGCGGTATGCGGATTCGACCGGCAATGATGAGGATCACCGGTATCCGTATGCGTACAAGTATCGGGACTATGTGATTGAAGCTTTTAATAACGATCTGCCGTACAACCAGTTTGTGAAAGAACAGGTGGCGGGAGATCTGCTGCCGGCAGCCGGCGCGGAGATCAACCGGCGCGGAGTGATTGCGACGGGGTTCCTGGCACTCGGGGCGAAGGCGATCGCACAGCAGGATAAGCAGAAGATGCTGTACGACGTGTGGGACGAACAGCTTGACGTGACTGCGCGGGCGTTTCTGGGCGTTACGCTGTCGTGCGCGCGGTGCCACGACCACAAGTTCGATCCGTTTACCCAAAGGGATTACTACGGGATTGTGGGAATGTTTGCGTCGACGAAGAGTTTCAAAGACGCCGAGTCGCACGTGTCGAAGCTGTTGTTCACGCCGCTGGTTCCGAAGGCCGAATACGAGGTCTATGAGAAGGCGCAGGATCGGGTTGCGAATAAGGGCGTGGACATCGATATTGCGATTGATAAACAAACGGAGCTGGCGCAAAACCAGCTGATCGAACGGCTGCCGGAGTACATGATGGCGGCGCGGCGGAAGGCGGAGACGGCGGAGGGGCTGGACCCGAAGATCATCAAACGCTGGATCAAGCACTTTAATGAGAGCGAAGTGCCGCGGCCGTGGCTGGAGCAGTTCCACAAGGCCGATGACAAGGGGGCGATGGCGATTGCGAAGAAGTTTCAGGAGTCATCGCGGGCGAATCTGGCGGAGTGGTTCAAGAAGATGGCTCGGTACCGGGTGACAGCGCGGAAGCAGATCGAAGAGAAGAATATGCTGTCCGAGCAGCCGAAGTTTATCAACGAGAAGGATGGGTTCTTCCGGGATGTGTTCGCGGATGCCGGGCCGTTTGGCGTTAGCCCGCGCATGATTGAGTCCGTTGCCACTGCAGAGGGGAAGGCGGAGATCAAGGCGCTGCGGGCGGAGCAGAAAAAGTTGAAAGACGCGCTGCCGCCGGAGCCGGAAATGGCCTGCGCGGTGGAGGAAGATAAGCCGGTCATTCAGAAAGTACTGGTACGGGGGGATTACAACACTCTGGGCGAGGAAGCGCCGAAGTCGTTCCCGCTGGTGATTGCCGGGAAGGACCGGCTGATTGTGAAAGGCGGCGGCGGTCGAAGAGAGTTGGCGGAGTGGCTGGGGAGCGAGAGCAATCCGTTGACGGCGCGGGTGATGGTGAACCGGATCTGGCAGGGGCATTTTTCGGAAGGCCTTGTTCGGACGCCGGACAATTTTGGACGGATGGGCGAGCGCCCGACGAATCCGGAACTGCTGGATTACCTGGCGGCGGAGTTCGTGGAGGAGGGCTGGAGCGTGAAGGCGATGCATCGAATGATGCTGAACTCGAGTACGTACCAGATGGCCAGCGCGCCTACACCGGAACAAGTGAAGGCAGACGGGGAGAACCGGCTGTTTTCGCGGTTCCCGCGGCGGCGACTGCTGGTCGAGGAGATGCGCGATGGGATGCTGGCGATCAGCGGGAAGCTGGACCTGAAGATGGGCGGCACGCTGCAGAGCGGATTCGGCACGGATGGCGAGAATTCGAACGGGCGGCTGAGTATTAGCCCCGAGGAACAGGTGCGCCGGACGGTTTATCTACCGCTGCGGCGGGCCAATCTGCCGGCGCTGTTTAACCTTTTCGACTTTGGTGATGCGACGACGCCGAACGGACGGCGTAACGTGACGAACGTCGCGCCGCAGGCGCTGTTCCTGATGAATTCGAAGTTCGTGGCGGAGCAGGCGGACCTGGTGGCTAAGGCCGTTTTGCCGTTGGAAGGGACGAAACGCGTGGAACGGGTGTATTTGTTGGTTTTGAACCGGCATCCGAGCCCGGCGGAGATCGATAACGCGCTGAGCTATACAACGCGGTTCCGGGAACGGTTTCCGAAGATGCAGGAGTCCGACGCCTGGCAAAGCCTGACGCGGACGTTGCTGGCGTCGAACGAATTTATATACGTGGACTGAGGCGACTATGGACCCGATACAGAAGATTTTCGCGAGGCGCCAGCGGCAAATGTCGCGGCGGGCGGCGCTGCGGGCGGCCGGGTGCGGATTGGGAACGGTGGGGTTGGCTCAGCTCTTGCAGGGCGCGGCAGCATCGGATAATCCGTTGGCACCGAAGGCGCCCCATTATGCGGCTCGGGCCAAACGGGTGATCTTCCTGTTCATGCATGGCGGACCGTCGTCGATCGATACGTTCGATCCGAAGGAGCGGTTGATCCGGGACCATGGCAAGCCGTTGCCGATCAAGCGTCCGCTGGCGTTTGCCGATGAGAATCCGGGGCCGTTGATGAAGTCGCCCTGGGCGTTTAAGAACGGCGGGCAGAGCGGGATTCCGGTGAGCGACTTGTTTCCGTATACGCGGGAGATGGTCGATGAGCTGTGTGTGATCCGGTCGCTGGTGGGCGAGGGTGTGGATCATGGCGCGGCGCTTCTGCAAACCTTTACCGGGTCGTCGACGTTTGTGCGGCCGAGCATCGGGGCGTGGTCCGTTTATGGGCTGGGCACGGAGAACCAGGACCTGCCGGGGTACATCACGATTAAACCGACGCTGTCGCACGGCGGAGCGAAGAATTTTGGCGCGGCGTTCCTGCCCGGGGCGTATCAGGGAACGCCGATCGGCCATAGCGGCATGAAGGTGGACGAGATCAAGGCCGAGCCGATTCAGTACCTGGTGAACAAGGGGCTGACGTCGGAGCAACAGCGGTTTGAGCTGGACATGATCCAGAACATTAACCGTAAGCACCAGGAACTGCGGAGCGTGGACCCGAATCTGGAGGCGCGAATTCAGGCGTTTGAACTGGCGTTCCGGATGCAGACGCAGGCGCCCGAGATCTTTGCCGTGGAAAAAGAAAGCGAGCAGACGAAGAAGCTGTACGGATTGGACGATCCGAAGACGGCGGATTTCGGGTGGCAGTGCCTGCTGGCGCGGCGCCTATGCGAGAAGGGCGTGCGGTTTGTGCAGTGTACACACAGCTACAAGTGGGATCAGCACGGGGATTTGTATGCGAAGCATACCGAGAATGCCTATGAGGTGGACAAGCCGATTGCAGGGTTGCTGAAGGATCTGAAAGCCAGAGGACTGCTGAAGGACACGCTGGTGATCTGGGCGGGCGAGTTTGGGCGGACGCCGATCAGCCAGGGCGGAAATGGGCGGGACCATAACCCGTACGGGTATACGGTTTGGATGGCGGGCGGCGGCGTGAAACCGGGATTCGTTTATGGGGCCACCGACGATATCGGTTATCACGCGACGGAAGACCGGATGCACATTCACGACTGGCATGCGACGATTCTGCACATTTTGGGTATGCAGCACGATAAACTCACGTATCGCTACAGCGGCCGGGATTTCCGGTTGACCGATGTGGCGGGCGTCATTCATTCGAAGATACTGGTTTAGGTTATGAAGATATTCCTGATTTTCTTTTCGGTTGTGCTGGCGGCGGCGGAGAATCCGTTCGTTGGGCGGTGGAATTTCAATGTCGGCACGCGGGCGTCGTGGCTGGGGATTACGGAGAAGGGCGGCGCGTTGGAAGTCTGGTACCAGCCGACGGGCGGCAATGTGTATCAAGTGAAAGAAGTGAAGCAGGAGGGCAAGCATCTGAGCCTGACGGTGGTTACGGCGAATGAGCGACGGCCGGCCGTTACCTGGGAGCTCAATGCCGAGGGAAATGTATTAAGGGGCGCACAGTTCCGATCCGGCAATTCGACAGTATTGGAGGGAACGCGGGCTCCCAAGCTGGACCGGCCGATGCCGAAAAAATGGTCGAAGCCGGATTCGTTGTTTAACGGCAAGGACCTGGCCGGGTGGGAGCCGATGGGCGATCCGAAGAACAGCCATTGGGTGGTGAAGGACGGTTTGCTGGTGAACGAGGATCATGGCGCGAATCTGCGATCGACGCGGAGATTCGACGACTTCAAGCTGCATTTTGAAGTGCTATGTCCGGATCATGCCAACAGCGGTTTTTATCTGAGAGGGCGATACGAGGTTCAATTGGAATACGAGCCTTTGACGTCGAATCCTCCCGAACGGCGGATTGGCTCGATTTATGGGCGTATTGCGCCGGCGGGCGATTTGAAGCGCCAGCCGGGCGAGTGGGAGAGCTTCGACATTACCCTGGTCGGCCGGAAGGTGACGATTGTGCGGAACGGCGTCACAACGGTGAAAGATAAAGAAATTGAAGGGATTACGGGCGGGGCGTTAGATGCGAACGAGGCGGAGCCGGGGCCGTTCTATATTCAAGGCGACCACACGGGCGGCCTAAAATTCCGCAACATCACGATCTCGACTCCCGCCAAATAACCCCTATCAGTTTTTCCGATTGACGGGTCCTCGCGCGATTTCTTATTCTTCCTATAACTTCCACTTCCTTGTTGGGGAATTGAAGAATGCGCCTTGGCCGCGCACCCCTCATAGTCTGAGTCCTCGCGCTCTGTAGCGGCGTGATGAAACATCCAAGGGGTACTCACCGTGAATCGACTTCTATTGGCGGCACTGGCCGCGATACTGCCCTTAGCTGCGCAGACGAGTTCTTTGCAGGGCACAGTTACAGACGCACAGGGCGGCGCGGTAGCGGACGCCATTGTGACATTGATCAACACGGAAACGACGGCGCAACGGAAGGCATTGGCCTCTCCGGTCGGCACGTATTCGTTTGTACAACTGCCGCCGGGGACCTACCGAGTGGAAACGCAGTGTCCTGGTTTTCGAAGCTTTACATCGCAGGTGCGGCTGCAGGTGAATTCGCCGGCAACGCTGAATATTCAGCTCGAGCTGGGGCAGGTGACCGAGACGGTTAACGTGAGCGAAGAGGCGCTGGCGATCAATACACAGAACGCCACGATCGGGAGCCCATTTACGGAGATGCAGGTCCGCCAGATTCCGCTGCAGACGCGGAACGTTGTCGAACTTTTGGCACTGCAGCCGGGCGTTACTTCGACGGGACAGGTGATAGGGGCGAAAGCCGATCAGAACAACGTGACGCTGGACGGCGTTGACGTCAACGACAGCCAGGGCGCCAACGGATTTTTGGCGGTACTGCCTATCCCGCTGGACTCGGTTCAGGAGTTCCGAACGGTTGTTGCCGGGCAGGGCGCCGATCAGGGACGGTCTTCGGGTGGCCAGGTGTCGGTGATCACGAAGTCGGGTTCGAACAACTGGCATGGGTCGCTATATGAGTTTCACCGGAATGTGAAAACGGCTGCGAATAACTGGTTTTCCAACCGCTCGGGGATTCCGCGGGAGAATCTGATCCGGAATCAGTATGGCGCGTCGATTGGCGGCCCAATCGTTAAGAACCGGGCGTTCTTCTTCTTCAACTGGGAGGATCGCAAGGACCGGTCGTCGTCGGCGCAGTCGCGGACGGTGCCGACGGAGTCGTACCGCAATGGCCTGATCATGATGCGTACGAATACGGGCGGAATTCAGACGCTGAATGCGTCGGAGATCCGGCAGGTCGATCCGCTGCGGCTCGGCGGCGGCCAGTACATGCTGGATCAGATGAAGAAGTATCCGCTGCCGAACGATTTGCTAACGGGCGGGGACCGCGGGTTGAACTTTGCGACGTTCCGGTTTAATGCGCCTTATAAGCGCGACGACCGGGCGCTGGTGGGCAAGATGGACTTCAATCTCGATAAAGCCGCCATGCACACTGTGAGCGTGCGCGGGACTCTAACCGATAACGTCCGGGACGATACGGCCAATCTGGCGCAGTTCCCGGGGCAGGAAGCGGCGTCAAAAATTCTGGAGAACCATCGAGGGTTGTCGCTGCGGTACACCGGTGTCTTTACACCGACACTGGTCAATGTCTTCAACTACGGATTGACGCGGCTGGGAAGCCAGCAGTCTGGCGTGGGAGGCTCGTCGGTGACGTTTACGCCTTCGAACTTCATGGCGTTTCCACGGGCGATTGTGCGCATTCAGCCGACGCACAACATCGTGAACGATACGACATGGACGAAGGGCACGCACAGCGTTCAATTCGGTATCAACTTCCGCATTGTGACCAATGATCGCGTGCAGGACAACAACTATCCCACCTACAGCTATGGACGAAACACGTTGAAGGGCTTGGGTGCGGACATCAACGAATCAGCGCTGAACTTTCTGAAGCAACGGACAGGCATTTCGACCCTGGCATTTACGGAAGGCACGCTGGTGACCAATGCGTTCGGCACGATGTTCGGGATTCTGAACTCCTACAGCGGCACTTATCAGTACAAAACGGATGGCACGACAGTGCCGTTCGGAGAACCAGTGGTGAGGGCGTTCGCGAATCAGGAGTACGAGTTCTATGTGCAGGACGCCTGGAAGATTCGCAAGGATCTGACAATTACGGCCGGCGTGCGGTACGGCCTGTACCAGGTGCCGTATGAGAAGAACGGTGTGCAGGTGGCAACGACGACGGGGGTCGATCAGTACTTTGGCGAGCGCGTGGCGGCGTCGGCGGCGGGCGTGCCCGGTAACGCGATGCCCAACGCTTTCCTGACCTTTGCGCTGGCCGGTCCGACGCGGGACGGCGTTGGCTACTATAAGCGGGATAACAACAACTTCGCGCCGCGGTTCGCGCTGGCGTGGGCTCCGGTTAGCGACAATCTGGCGGGACGGCTGTTCGGAAAGGGGAGCGTGATCCGGATGGCGGGTTCGATGGTTTATGACCGGTATGGGAGCTCGATGGCAACCAGCTTTGCCGCGTCGGGATCGCCGGGATTGGCAACGACGGTGACGCAGCCGTCGAACACCGACTTCACGGACTCCTTCCGTTACACTGGCGGCGCGCTTCCGTCACTTCCGGCGGCGCCACAGGGCGGATTTCCGTTCACTCCTCCAGCCGTTGCCGGCGGATTCGGAACGTACTCCGGCGTGAACCCGAACCTGGTGGCGCCCTATTCGATGCTGTTGAATCTGAACTATGCGCGTCCGCTGCCCGGCAAGCTGACGATGGAGATGGGTTATATCGGGCGGCTGTCGCGGAAAGGGATTTTGCGCCAGGACTACTTCCAGCCGCTGACGCAGTTCAAGGACAGCAAGTCCGGCCAAACGTGGGCGCAAGCGTCGGGAATGCTCCGCAACTATCTGGAGAGCGGCATCACGCCGGCGGCGGTTCGGACGAATCCAGCGCTGATTCCGGCCGTTCCATTCTTTGAGAACGTGTTCCCGGCGGCGGCGGGCACGGCTTCGGGCACGAGAGTAGCCGGGGCGAGCTCGACGGCCAACTACTTCTATACGGTTTACGGAACCTATGCGGGCAGCGATTTGGATGCGCTGCACGACTTCGACCGGGTACGGCAGGCCAACGGGAACTGCTTAAGCGTTTATGGCTGCAACACGTTCTTTGCCCGTCAGAATGCCGGAATGCTGGCTTGGGTGAACGCGAGCAACCCCGCCTTCCATGGCGGCGAATTCGTGCTGCGCCGTCAAGCTACGAATGGTATCGGGTTCGACTTTAACTACACGTTCTCCAAATCGATGGACATCGCGTCCGGGTCCGAATCGGGCGGCACTTCCACCATACAGGACACGTTCAACCCGAATGCTTCACGGTCGGTTTCGGACTTCGACATCCGGCACAACATCACCGCGAATACAGTGTTGGAGCTTCCGTTCGGAAGAGGGAAGAAGTTCCTGAATGCCGCTCCGTCGTGGGTGAATCAGTTCGTTGGCGGATGGCAGGTTTCCGGGCTGGTGAAGTTCCGTTCTGGGCTGCCGCTGACGATTTCGACGGGCGGCGTGTATCCGACGAACTATCTGAACTCGTCGCTGGCGATTCTGAAGCCGGGCGCAACGCTGCCGGAGACGGAGGTCGGTTTCAACGAGACAGGTTCGCCGGGAATCTTCCCGCAGACTTCGGTTGTGAAGAGTTTCTACGGACAGTTTCCCGGAACGGTCGGCGCCCGCAATCTGATCCGCGGACCGAAGCAGTTCAATACGGATCTGGCGGCAGGGAAGCGGTTTATGCTGCCGTTTGAAGGGCATTCAATTCAGTTCCGTGCGGAGGCATTCAACGCGTTCAACACCGTGAACTGGGACAATCCGTCGTCGTTGACGCTTTCGAACCCGACGACGTTCGGACAGATCACAGGAGCCGGCGACGCGCGAGTGATGCAGTTCGTGCTCCGGTACGAGTTCTAAAATCGCCTGCGGTTGGCTATACTGGAGACACCCATGTGGCCGCCGCAGGCTTTGACGCCTGTTTTCAGGGTCCTCGTTTAACCCTCGCAATCATAAACACCGGTTAAAACTGACCGGAGTTCGTAACGGTTCCGCTTCTTGAAAAAGGGTATTGTATGCAAGGGAATTTGGGACTCGGCCTCCTTTTGGCCGCTGCCGTAGCCGCTAACCTTACCGCGCAAGGCGTCGCGCCGGGTTCACCCGAGTTTTTCGAAACAAAGGTCCGTCCGGTGTTGGCGACGAACTGCTTCGGCTGCCACACGGAGACCGCTATGGGCGGACTGCGGCTGGATAGCGCTGAAGCGATGGCGAAGGGCGGCAAGCGGGGCGCGGCTATAGTGGCCGGCGCGCCGGAGAAGAGTCTGCTGATCTCGGCGATCAAGCATACCGATCCCGATCTCAAGATGCCCATGGGCAATAAGTTGAAGCCGAATGAGATTGACGATCTGGAGGCCTGGGTAAAGGCAGGGGCGGCGTGGCCGAAGGCAGTGGTCTCGGCGAATACGAGGGGTGCTGACGGCAAGTACGTCATTCGTCCCGAAGCGCGCAATTTCTGGTCACTGGCGCCATTGAAAGCTCCGGCCGTTCCCGCGGTGAAGGACACGAAATGGGCCCGTACGGCGATCGATAAATTCATTCTTGCCAAGCTGGAGGCCGAGGGGTTGAAGCCCGTTCGGGCGGCATCGAAACGGGACTTGATCCGCCGGGCGACGCTGGATCTGACTGGACTGCCGCCGACATTCGAGGAGATTGAAGCGTTCGAGAAGGACACGAGCCCGGAAGCGTTTGCGAAGGTTGTAGACCGGCTGATCGCGTCACCGCAGTATGGGGAGCGCTGGGGCCGGGCGTGGCTGGACGTGGCGCGTTACGGCGAGGACGATTACCGGAGCTTGAATCCTTTCCCGCGCGGGTTTCGACCGTACCCAAATGCGTTCGCGTACCGGGATTGGGTGATCAATGCGATGAACGACGATCTGCCGTACGACCAGTTTGTGAAGGCGCAATTGGCGGGCGACTTAATGGATCCCAAAACCCGGCACAAGACGATACCGGCTACGGGATTTCTGGGGCTGGGTCCGTGGTATTACGACAACGGGGCGTTTGAAATCACGCGCGCCGATGAGCGGCATGACCGCGTGGATGTTGTCACTCGCGGGTTCATGGGTCTGACGGCGGGCTGTGCGCGGTGCCACGATCACAAGTACGATCCGATTCCGCAGACCGATTATTATGCGCTGGCCGGCGTCTTCTACAACACGATTTATGAAGAGTATCCGACGGCGCCGAAGAGCGTGGTGGCCGAATTCCAGAAGCTGGAAGAGGATCTGGACCGGGAGCAGAAGATTTTGCAGGAGGCCAATCAGGGATTAAGCAACGACCTTTCGCGTTCGCTGGCGTTCCAGGCATCGAATTATCTTCAGGGTGTTTGGGAGATCTCCGGGCCGCAGAAGAAGAAGATCGAAGCCGTGGTGGAAACGCGAAAACTGGACTTCGAGCTGATGGACCGCTGGGTGAAGTACATGGCCAAACCGTCGAAGAAGTACAAGAACAAAGACGCCTGGCAGGCCATGATGAAGAAGCCGGCGAGCACGATGCCGGAAGCGAAGAAGCTTGCCGATAAGTTCCAGGAAGAGATCATCGCGGTGATGTTGGAGCGCAATGAGCTTGAGGCGGAAAACAAGGTGATCGTCGCCAAGGACCTGGAAGGCACCAAACCCAAGAAGCGGACCGATAAGCCGAGCAACTTCACGTCGTTCAAGGATTTCAACCCCGGTTCGTGGCTGCGCCTGAAGAGCCTGCCGGAGGAAGAGAACAACTTCTGGACCGAGATATTCCAGCGGGAACTGCCGGAGGCCGACGACCCGAACGCGATGATGGCGATGGGAATGCGGCAGGGAAATCCGGGTGTCTTGATGTTCCGCGGGTGGGGGCTGGAATCGCGCGTGGGTTCGGAAGCGCAAACGCGATTGAAGTCGATACAGAGCGGCATCGACGCGCTGCGCAAAAAGATGGAGACCAAGTTCCCGTTCGTTCACGGCGTGAAGGATGCGGAGCAAGTTTCGGAGATCAAGCTGCATTTCCGCGGCGATCCGACGCAACTGGTGGGACCGGATATTCCGCGCCATTTCCTGAGCGTCCTCTCGCCCGGGGAACCGGCGCCATTCAGCAAAGGCAGCGGCCGGTTGGAATTGGCCGAGGCCATTGTGAAGCAGCCGGTGACCACGCGGGTGATGGTGAACCGGATTTGGAAGGCGCATTTTGGGACCGGGATTGTCGATACACCGAGCAACTTCGGTATGTCGGGCGAGCGGCCATCGAATCCGGAGCTGCTGGAATATTTGGCGACGACGTTCGCGAAGAACGGAATGTCGCAGAAGAAGCTGCACCGGGAGATCATGCTGAGCTCGGTCTACCAGCTTTCGACGGAAAACGAGACGACGGCCTCTGCCAAGGACTCCGGCAACCGGCTATATTGGCGCGCCAATCGAAAACGGCTGGACGCCGAGCAGCTTCGCGACTCGATCATGTACGTTTCCGGAAACTTGGACACCGCGACGGGAGGGCCGTCGGCTGACCTTTCGCCGTCCATGCTTCGCCGGACGGTATACGGAAAAGTGAGCCGGTACAAGCCGGATGAATACCTTCAGCTTTTCGACTTCCCGAGCCCGTTGATCAGCGCCGAGAAGCGGTTTGTGACGACGGTCCCTTCGCAACGCCTGTTCCTGATGAACAGCGACTTCATGCAGATTGAAGCGGAAGAGCTTGCCAAGAAGGTGGCGGGCGAAGCGAATAATCGCGAACGGATCCGGAAGGCGTACAAGTTGGTGTTTGGCCGGGATGCTACGGAAGAAGAGATTGCCCTAGGCACGGAGTACTTGAAGGCTGAACCGCTGCTGGAATACGAGGAGCGGAAGAAGAAGGTGCCGGAGCGAGGGCCGGGAATGCGCCGTGGCGGTCGTCCGGGTGGACCGGGCGGCCCACCGCCAGCGGAAGGCGACAAGGATAAAGAGAAAGAGAAATTGATCAGCTCGGCGGCGACACCGGGAGCTAAGCCGGAAGAGGGCGCCAAGCCCGAACTGGCGGCTAAGCCGGAGCCTGCCGCGGAGATGCCTGCCGATATGCCGCCGGTGGAAGGCGGCGCGGGTGCCGGTGCCGCGGCGGGGGGCGGAGGAGCCATGGGCATGGGAATGATGGGTGGAGTGGGCGGAATGGGAATGGGTGGCCCCGGCGGACGCCGCGGCGGCCCGGCTGGCCCTCCTCCCGTGAAGTACGAAGCCACAGCATGGGGCCGCTATGCCAAGGTGCTTCTGAGCTCCACCGAGTTCCTGTTCATCAATTAGAGGATTATCGCGATGACACACAAATCCAACAATCCAACCTCGCGGCGGGAAGCGCTGCGGCGCATGGGCAACGGCTTCGGCATGATGGCGTTTGCCAATCTGGTGAGCGAATCGATCGCAAAGGCCGGCGGCGTTGTGAACGCGGACGGGCAACCGGTGATGACGAAGCTGGATCATCCGCAGCGGGTGAAACGGGTGATATTCCTGTTCATGAACGGCGGGTGTTCGGCGATTGACAGTTTTGATCCGAAGCCGGCGTTGGAAAAGTACGATGGACAACCGCTGCCGGGCGGCGGGATTAAGACGGAGCGGCGAACGGGCGAGTTGATGAAGTCGCCGTTCACGTTCAAGAAGTACGGCAAGTGCGGGATGGACCTGAGCGAGTTGTGGCCGAACCTGGGCGGAGTGGCCGATGACATCTGCTGGATCCGGTCCGTCTATACGGAGATCCCGAATCACGAACCGGCGTGCCTGATGATGAACACGGGCGCTAATCAGGCGGGGCGGCCGTCGGTCGGTTCATGGCTCACTTATGGTTTGGGCAGTGAGAACAGGAGCCTGCCGGGCTTTGTGGTGTTGTGCCCGACGATTCCGACTACGGTTGGTTCGCCGTTGTGGAGCAATGGGTTCCTCCCCGCGATTAATCAGGGAACGTTTATTTCCTCGCGCATTCAGACGCGGACGAATCCGGATGGGTCGCCCGTGGAGATGGACGAGGAACCGCCGCCAATGGACGAGAAGGATAAGGACAAGAAGAAACCCGTTAAGGTGGAGACCGCGTTCGATCCGAAGAAGCTAGTGAGCTACGTCAACAATCCCAAGTTTGAGCTGAGCGAGCAGAAGCGCGAAATGGAGTTGCTGCAGAAGCTGGAGGGGATTCGGAAGCGGACGGCCGGCGAGGATCAGCAGGTGGATGCCGTCGTGAATTCGATGGAAACCGCCTACCGGATGCAGACCGAGGCGCCGGAGGTGTTCGACGTTCGCAAGGAATCCCAGGTGACGCTCGATATGTACGGCGAGGGAACGACAGCTCGCGGCGCATTGCAGGCTGTGCGGCTGGTAGAGAAGGGCGTGCGGATGGTGCAGGTTTATTACGCCAGCGGCGACCCCTGGGATGCGCACGGCGACATCATGGCGCACAAGACGAATGCCAAGAACTCCGATCAGGCGTTCGCGGCGGTGATCAAGGACTTGAAACAGCGCGGTATGTGGAAAGATACGCTGGTGGTCTGCGGATCTGAGTTTGGACGGACACCGGTTCGCGAGGTTGGCGGCGGGGGTGGACAGGCGAAGAAGGGCCGCGATCACAATCCGTTTGGGTTTACGATGTGGCTATCGGGCGGAGCGGTGAAGGGCGGGACGATCTACGGGGCTACCGATGAGTTCGGTTTTAAGGCCGTCGAGAAGCCTGTGCATGTTCACGATATTCATGCGACGATTCTTTACCTTATGGGTATTGATCATCTGAAGCTGACCTATCGGTATAGCGGCCGTGACTTCCGGTTGACGGATGTGCATGGCAATGTGTTGCACGACCTTATTGCGTGAGCAGAGCGTCCAGCTTCTTGAACATTAGTTCGCAGTGAGGACAACGGTTTCGAACCAGGTCCGGCCGGATTCGCTGAAGTAGTTGGCTGGCGTGGTTGATCTTGTGGTACTCACCTTTATTGGTCTTTTCAGTTGCTTTGGTGAGCGCCCGGTTCAAGTCTTCCTTAGAAACCGTTTCGAGGTTCGGCGCTTTTGGAAGCGCATTGGCCGCGAAGCCTTGCCTATAGAATTCGCCGAGTTTCTCGGGGTCGGCAACGATCCAGGCCTCCATCGTCAGTGCCATCAGATGGACATGATTGCCGTCGATCCTTGTAAACGTCCATTCTTCACGCTTTTTTAAATGTGCGAGCGGCGCCATTGACACTGCTTCCTCAGCATCGACAAGTAGAAACACAAATTCATCGGGGTATTGTTCCGTGGCATTTTCGAAGGCGTCGTACGTTTCGTTTCGACCGCCGCAGGGGATAAGTTTCCAGGTCCAACGCTTCTCGCGGGCCCGCACTTTGAGGCTTGCCAGGAATGTATCCATGCCTGTTCGCAATGGGGCCTTTCCCTCTTTTGAATCGCCACCGCCCTCCATGTAGATGCGGACCCCGCTCATGGATTTCCGCCGATCTCACCCATTCGCCATAGGTCTCCTAGGCGGTAACGGTCGAGCCAGAATTTGAGTTTTTGGCTTTCTAGCGGCTTGATCTTTGTTCCTTGATTGTTTTCACAGACAAGAACGGATTCCGCCTGGTCTGTAAGGGCTGATATCAGGACGTCTGAGTGTGTGGTGATGATCAACTGAGTTCGAGTCGATGCATCCAGAAGGAGTTCGGCAAGTAGATGGACCGCATCCGGGTGCAGTCCCATCTCGGGTTCGTCGATACAAATTAGTGGCGCAGGTGATGGGGAAAGCAGGATTGCCAGCAGCGCCAAGAATCGAAGTGTTCCGTCGGATAAGCGGACGGCTGGGGTCGGCGTGTTTAGCCCTGATTCATGAAAAAACACTTGAACTGTGCCAGCCTCGATCTTTATTGAAAGGCGCTCGAAGCGCGGGAGAAACCGTTTGATATGCGCCTGCAGTTGCTTCCAGTCGCCGCGATGCTCGATTGAGTTCAGAACAAGACCGATGTTGCGCCCGTCGGAAAGTAGATTGTCGTTTGGGAGATCAGCGGATTGAGGTTGACGGAATGCCGCAAATCTTCCAAAACTCGAATCCTGAAAAATCTCAATATTTGGTAAACGCGCAGCTAGCCAAGTGACGGTGTAGTACCGCTCGCTGTCCCGGATTTGGGCCAGGACTGACCGCTTTGAGTCCAGTGATGGCAGAGGAATCATGGTTTCCAGAACGCCCGTCCCATTGTCTACGTAAATTACGGGAGGGCCGTCTACTGAGGAGTACAGCATCGCCGGGCTGTTAGCCTGTTTGACCGACTCCGTTACTTGTAGCCATCCCGCCAAATGAAATTCATAATTGATTTTGTCGAGTCGGACGCCCAGATCTTCCTTAGGCATGACGCAGCCAATTCGAGGGTGCGTCATTGTCTCCCCCTTCCATTGCCACTCACGGAAACCGCCACCCTGTCGAATTGCTCCAGCCAAATCCACCGGAACCGACTTCAACAACGAAATCACTTCCAGCAAATTCGACTTCCCCGAACCATTCGGCCCAATCAGAACATTCAAACCTTGCAACGGAATTGGCGCGCTGTCCGGCGGGAACGACAAGATCCCCTGCGGATGAAGCGAATCAAAGAAGTTGGGCATCGTCTCCACCTAAATTAGCGCACCAAAAAGAAAAGTGGCAGCGGAGGGTCGCTCCGCTGCCTCTTTTTCAAAATACCGGCCGGTTAGAACTCCGCGCGAATCGAGATCTGTACGTTCGCCTGCGCGGTTCCGAAGTTGGAGAAGTCGCCGACTACGCCGGTGAAGCGGCCCCACGCATTCGTGTTGGTGAGATTGTATTGGGTATTGGGAGCCGCCAGTTGGGGGTACTTGTGCGGCAGGTTGTGCCCGTCCAGCCGGAAGCTGAACTTATACTTCTCGGCTGCAATCCAGCTCTTAGTAATGAAGAACTGCATCCAGTAGAGCGCCGGGGCTTCCACAACTCTGGCTCCCAGGGAGCCGATCGTATACGCCGCCGGGTAGGAGAACGCGCTCATATGGAAGAACGGCGTTTGCGCTGCCGTTGGGAAGCGCTGCCCCATGTCCCAGTCCTGGACCTTGGCCTGTTCGACCGGAACGTTAGGATTGACGCGCGAGGCGGTGAGATAACGGTTTGGGCTGCCCGCATGTGTCACGGAGATCGGTTGGCCGGACATGGTGTTCTCGCTGATATTGACTCGCCAGCCGCCGAGCGCGGCGTTCAGCCAGCCGCCGCGGTTCATCCACTTCTGTCCCTTGCCCCATGGCAGATCGTAAACAACGAAGGCGCCGAAGGCGAGTTGCTGATCCCAAGGGTTGCGTGCCTTGCCCATGCGGTTGTAGTAGGAGAGGGTGTCGTCGTTGCTGAGAGACTTCGAGAAGTTCACGCTGGTATTGAACAGCAGTCCCTTTCCATAGCGCTTTTCCAGAGAGAGATTGCCACTGTGCCAGGTGTTGTGATTAAAGTTCGAAAGGAAGTTAACTTGGCCGAATTGCGGATAGATCATGTAGTTCTGCTGCTGCTGGAAAACTGTATCCTGCAGCGCGCGGTCCCCGCCGAGAGCGATGGATAGCGGAATCCCGTTGATGTTCCAGGCGCGCTGCAGAGCGACGCCCGCCGATGCCTGGTATTTGGCATCAATGAGCCAAGTGGTGCCGGGCTGGTACTGAAAGCCCCCGGACCAGTTCATCACATAGGCGTTGCGCAGTTTCGGGTCGCGCCAAGTGGCATTGCGGGCGTTGTAGTTGGAGCCGGTGTAGGGGACGGTGCCGTCCGGGTTGATGACATAGTTGATGGACCCCGGACCAGTTGAAAGCAGGAACTGATGGCGAGGGTCGCCGGCGGGTTGATTGATAATGAAAGCGCCGGCATACTCGTCAAATCCGCCGCCGGTCACGCCGTCGATCGTCGTGTTGTCGATGGTCATGATCCCGAATGACGCCCGGAAGACCCATTTCGGCCGGAAGCTGTAGGCCAGGCCAATACGCGGCTGGAAGTTATTCAGATCGCGTTTACCGATGTGGCCTTTGGGATGGGTAATGGCGCCCTTGCGGCCGGTGACGGGGTCGATGGCCTCGGGGTCGAACTGGGATTGCTGTTCCCACCTGGTCTTATAAGGAGAAAAGTAAGTCCACCGAACGCCGAGATTCAGCGTGAGGTTTTGGGAGAACTTCCAGTCATCTTGGAAATAGAGTTCCTGGTCCCAGAGACGGGGCAGGAACGTGGCGAGCTGTTTCGTGTAGGTTGCACTTGTCACGGTTCCCATCATGAACGCGGCAAAGTCATTGCCGGTATTGGGTGTGAAAGGAAGTGAGGTGCCGCCAGTGAAGTTGTACTGACCCGACGGGAGCGACGTAGGCTTGTCATTGTAGAGAGTCCGGATCATCTCGTAGCCGAACTTCAGGCTGTGGCGGCCTGCGATAAAGGTCATGTTGTTCTGAAGTATCTTGTCTTCGCCGACTTGGCGCGTGTAGCCCATGGCTCCAATGCTGTAGCCGATGTTGAAGTAGGGGAACGTCTCAGCGGGAACGCCGGGAATTGTGATGGCATTCTTGGCGTCCTCCGGGCGTTCCGGATTGGACGAGGCGCGGCGGTTGTAGCCGACGCGGAATTCGTTGAACCACCGGCGACTAAGGATGGCGGTGTAGCTGATAACGCCGTTGATAGTGTCGGTGGGATTTATCTCGCGAGAGGCGTTGAACTCGGGTTTGGCGAAGTTGTCGCCGTTCTGGCCGCGATGATGGCCTTGCGAGTAGCGGAAGAACATCTTGTGGTTCGAGGAGAAGATGTGATCGACCTTTCCGTCCCAGCGGTCACGGTTCAGGCAACGGCAGCTTTCAGCTCGCTGGAGGTTTCCGCTTGGACCGGTGCGGGTTGGGGAGCCAACTTGATTGGGCGGCAGCCAGATTCCCAAGTCCAGGAATTTCTGCGCGACGGGATCGATGAGACTCTTGGGTACAATATTGCCCGGCAGCGGATCGCGCGTCCAAGTAGTGCCGACTTGCCGCGTGGAGTAGGGATTGTAGATGGGGAGACCGCCACCGGGCGCTTCCTTAAAGGAGAAGTCACCAGCAAGCATTTCAGGCGTCGGAACTGTGGTGACACGGTAGTTAATAGTGCGTTCGTGATTGATGGCGTAGTCGCCGAGGAAAAATGTTTTGTTGCGGCCATCGTACAGTTTAGGAATGACGACGGGTCCGTGGACCACGAGGTCGAAGGTCTGGTAGCTCCAGGGAGCGTTGGGAGGCAGCGGGTTCTGAGTGATGTAGTTTCGGTGCACCCACTTGCCGTTCAAATACCGGTCCTCAAAGGAGGCATGGAGTTGATTGGTGCCCGTCTTGTAAACCATTTTCATGGAGCCGCCCGCGGAGTGGCCGTATTCCGCCGAGGTGCCGGTCGTCAGAACCCTTACTTCTTCCATTGCATCCGTGCTTCCCTGGGTGACGCCGTCGACCTGGTTGACCGTTCCCGTCATCGGGGACTTGGCAGCGATCCCATCCATCGAGAATCCGATGTCGTTTTGCCTCTGGCCCTGTACGTGAAACCCCGCCTGGCCCACGACGCCCACGACGCCCGGCATAAACTGCAACAGGTAGACGGTACGTTTCATGACGCCGGGGGTTTCGACGAGCTGTTCAGAGCCGAGAACGTGCGCGCTGACGACGTTCTCCGTGCTTAACAGCGAAGCCGCCCCGCTCACCGTTACGCTATCGCTGACAGCGCCCACTTCCATCGTGATGTCGATGCGAGGCACTTCGGCGGACCGCAGAGTGATCCCCTCGCGAACGGCTTCTTTAAAACCTGGCGAGGTTACTTTGATGCGATACTCTCCGGGCGTCAGATAAGGAATGTAATAAGCGCCCTCCTCCGAAGTTGTGTTCTCCGAAGTGGAAGACGTGGCGATATTTACCACGGTCACTTTGGCGCCGGCCACGACGGCGCCGGTTGAATCTCTTACTGTGCCGACGAGCGTTGCGCCGCCGCCGGTTTGCGCCAGTAGGCCGAAGGATGCGGCCAGCGCGAGGGGCACAAGGCGCATAAGTCGAGGGAAATATTGCGAGACTCCCATGGTCATGATGTATCTCCACCTAGAGAAAATTGATTTCGCCAAGAATATAATCGGTTAGCTCAGAAGTCAAAGGGGGGCTTACAGTTCGGGGTGGCAAGCCCCCCTTTTTCTTTCGTTATGCTTTCCGCTTGTGGTTTTGCGCGGCTTTCAACATGGAGTTCATGCATCCGATGAGGTAAGCCAGGCCGACGCTGGGACGATAACCCGCACCCCCACCGCCGCCGCCGCGTCCGCCCTGTTCGCCCTCCACCATGCCGACCGCGGGAATGTGATCGGGGATGACGATACCGTCGAAATCGACATCGACCAGCGCCTGCATGATTTTGCTCATGTCATAGTAGCCGTCATCGATTAGGGTCTCGGTGAAGTGCGGCAGAGGCGCGCTGACGTTGCGAAAGTGGATCTTGAAGAGCTTCTTCTTGCCGGCGAAGTACTTGATGGCTTCGACGGGATCCTTGCCGGTCATCGCTCCGCCTTCCAGCCATGAGCCGACGCAGAAGCAAACGCCGATGTTGGGGCTGTTGGCAATTTCAATGGCTCGTTTGTAGCCTTCAAAGTTGCTGAAGATACAGCGGGGAACGCCTGCCAGCATGGGCTTCGGCGGATCGTCGGGATGGATGCCGATACGAACGCCCGCCTCTTCGGCCACTGGGGCCACCTTCTTGATGAAGTGCGTGTAGTTATCCCAGATTTCTTTCTCCGTGTAGACGCGGCCATGAGAGAGGGGCTCTGAATAAGTCTTGCCGGCCCAGTTGCCTTTCCAGTTCGGACTATTGGAATCGCCATCTCGGGCGCTATAGCCGCGAGGGCTGGTGGTTCGGCCGCTGGACCAGATGCCATTGCCCATATGGGCGTAGGTGGAGTAGGGAATTTCGGCCTTGCCCAGGTAGCGGATGTAGTTCAGATAGTCTTCGATTTTCTCGTCGCGGCCCGGAAGGTTCAGCGTGACCTCGGGCATGTTGTGCAAACTGCCGCTGGGTCCTACGCCGCTGCCGATGTTGTAAACCTTAAATCCGCTGGCTTCCCATTCCTGCCGTTGACTAGTGAAGCCTTCGGCGTTCGCGGTTTTCTGAACCGGGGAAACGCTCAGCCAGTTGACGCCCAATTCTTTCAGGAACTTCGTGTGCTGCGGGGTTGGCTGCCCCACGCTGACACCGATTTTGATTCCCGGCGGGATGGGTCTGAGGGTGCCGGCCTTCGCGGGCACCGCGGCCGCCATGGCGGCGCCTGCAAGCGTTGCCTTAGCGAACTCTCGCCGGTCAGTGGACAACTTCATGGGTCACTCCTTTTCTACGGATACGTCCTTTGTGCAGCCGCACAACCCGGTCGCGGCTCTGGAACATACTACTAGAAATGAAAGGGGCGCGAGTGCACATGCGCCGCTGTCACCGTAAAATGGACTATGCGCATTGCCCTCGGCCAGATCAACACCACGGTTGGTGATATCTGCGGTAACGCGACCCTGATGCTCCGTACGGCGCGCCGCGCCGCCGAGGCCGGAGCGGACGTGGTGGTCTTTCCGGAACTTTCGCTTATCGGCTATCCGCCGCAGGACTTGCTGGATCGGCCGGCGCTGATGGAGCAGGCTCAGTTCCAGATTCAGAAGCTCGCCGCGGATGCGGCGTCACTGCGCATGGCCATTGTTTGCGGAACGGTAGAGCCGGTGGAAGCGGTTGACGGAAAGAAGATCTGGAATACGGCGGCAGTGCTGCAGCGCGGCGGAATTTCGTTCCGCCAACGCAAGATGCTACTGCCGAATTACGATGTCTTCGATGAGCAGCGCTACTTTCGATCGGCCGAGAAGCAGGACCTGTTCCACTTGGGTGCATCTCCGGTCGCGTTAACGATTTGCGAAGATGCGTGGAACGACAAGAACTTCTGGGACCGCCCGTTGTATGCGCGCGATCCGGTGGATGAACTAGCGGGGCAGGGTGCGCGCGTACTGATCAGTATTAATGCGTCGCCCTATAACCGAGGCAAACGGGAACTGCGGCGCCAGATATTCGCGAACACAGCGCGCCGCCACGGAATTCCGGTTGTCTACGTCAACCAGGTTGGGGGCAACGACCAGCTTGTATTCGACGGTTCGAGTTTCGCGATGGATCCAACCGGAAAGGTGACCGCGCAGGCGGCGAGCTTTGCCGAGGACCTAGTGATTGCCGATCTCAACACGAATCGCGGCGACCTGCGGGCGACGTATCCGGACGAGGCGGAGGCGACATATCAGGCGCTGGTCCTCGGCACGCGGGATTACATTCGGAAGTGCGGATTTTCGAAGGTCGTGATCGGGCTAAGCGGCGGGATCGACAGTTCGTTGGTGGCCTGTATCGCAGTGGAAGCTCTGGGGCGGGAGAACGTCACAGGGATCGGAATGCCGGGTCCGTTTTCGAGCGACCACAGCGTGACCGATGCGCGCGAGATGGCCGAGAAGCTGCAGATCCGGTTTGAAGTGATTTCGATCAATTGCGGGTATAAGGCCGCTGTCGAAGCGCTGGGTCCGGTGTTCGCGGGTACGGCGCCTGGAGTGGCGGAAGAAAATATTCAATCGCGGCTCCGCGGGCTGACGCTGATGGCGTTTTCGAATAAGTTCAACGCGCTGGTGTTGACGACCGGTAACAAGAGCGAGATCGCCGTTGGCTACTGCACGTTGTATGGCGATATGTGCGGCGGGCTGGCGGTGATCTCCGACGTACCGAAGACACTGGTTTACGAGTTGTGCCGCGTGGCGAACAAGCGGTTGAAAAACGCCATTCCGGAAAACGTGTTTACGAAGCCTCCTAGCGCGGAACTCCGCCCGGATCAAAAGGACTCCGACTCGCTGCCCGAGTACGATGTTCTCGATCCGATTTTGAAGGCATATGTTGAGGATTTCCTCTCGCCTGCCGTCATCGCCGAACGGTTGAACGTTCCGATGGAGCTGGTGCGGGATGTGGTAACAAAGGTCGATCGGAACGAATATAAGCGCCAGCAGGCCGCGCCTGGAATTAAGGTGACATCGAAGGCCTTCGGTATGGGCCGGCGGTATCCGATTGCACAGAGGTATCGGGAATGAAGAAGTTATTTTGGGCTTTCGGGCTCGTGCTGTTGGCCGCATCGGCTGCGTTGTCGCAGAGGGATGGGTATCAACGTGTGGGCCCCATTCGCGGCGGCGGATTTCTGGGCGCGACGGGGCAGACGATTGAACCGGCGGGAAAGGAGTTTCTGCTCGATACCTTTCCAATGGCTGCGCAGATTACGCCGAACCGGCGGCATCTGCTCATTCTGCATGGGCGTTCCAACCGTCCGACGTTGTCGGTGTTTGATCCCGGATCGATGAACGAACTTTCTCGCGTTTCATTCCCGGACTCCTGGCTGGGAATGGCGATCCATCCGAACGGCCATACGGTGTATGTTGGCGGTGCGTCGCGGCATACCGTGCATGAGTTGACGCTCTCCGATGAGGGAAAGCTGGAGCCTTCACGGGTGTTCGAAGTGACGCCGGCGGCCGAGCGGAAACCCACGGATCTACTGGGCGATTTGGCGCTTTCGCCGGACGGACGGCTGGTGTTCGTCACCGATCTTCATAACAACGCGATCAAGGTGATCAATCCGCAGTCTGGCCGGGTGATTGAAAATTGGAAGACGGCGCGGCGCCCGTACAAGATTCTTTTTCATCCGGATGGGAAGACGTTTTTTGTCTCGAGTTGGGCGGACGGGATGGTAACGCAGCACGATGCGCAGAGTGGAGCGGTTGTGAATCGCGTTTTGGCCGGACCGCATGCGACGGACATGGTTTGGCGTGAGAAGAGGACCAGCGATGAGGAAGGGGAATCCAACCAGTTCAAGGGCCGGATTTTCGTCACGCTTGGGAACACGAATACGGTGCGCGTACTGGGCGTCAATGAGACCAGGGAAATGCGGTCGATTGAATCGATCAATGTTGGGTTATATCCAAATTCGCCTGCCGGGATGACCCCGAGCGCGCTGGCGCTCAGCGAGGACAAGGACACTCTGTATGTCGTCTGTTCCGACGCAAACGCCGTGGCCGCTGTAAATGTGGCGGGGGGCCGGAGCCGGGTCGAGGGGTTCATTCCTACCGGCTGGTATCCTACTGCCGCGCGGGCGCTTGACGACAAACGGCTGCTGGTTCTTAACGGTAAAGGGACCAGCGCAACGGGAGGGCGAACGCAGCCGGGTTCGGCGATGGTCGTAAATACGGCGGACGCCGCGGACTTGATCGGGTGGACCGATCAAGTGAAGCGCAACACGCCCTACACACAGGAGCGAAGTTTTCTAGGCCATCGGGGAGATGCAACGGTCGTTCCGGCGCATAACTCGGACCGCTCGCCAATTGAGCACGTTGTCTACATTGTGAAGGGGAACTGGACGTACGATCAGGTTCTGGGCGATATCGGTAAGGGGAACGGCAATCCTTCCCTGGCCAGTTTGGGCGCCAAAATTACACCCAATCATCACAAGCTGGCCAATGAGTTTGTGCTGTTGGACAACTTCTACGTGAATGGCGATTCGAGCACGGAAGGAGAGTATT
>Ga0315912_10000515_pt1 | contig 69210 bp, 39 predicted proteins | sample VfabasoilMG_FD_204469 | JGI IMG/M metagenome (GOLD analysis project Ga0315912, IMG submission 204469) | Garden soil microbial communities collected in Santa Monica, California, United States - V. faba soil | ecosystem: Environmental > Terrestrial > Soil > Garden | place: USA: California... | reverse complement strand
AGACCCCGCGCCCGGGCGGGGCGGTCCTCCGCCCAGCCCGGGTGCGGGGTACGCGCTGCGAAGCACGCGCCGAATGCCGTTGCTGCTCTTCTCCCTTGCGCTGCGCAGCTGCCTGACGGTTCCCTTCCGACGACGACGACGACGACGGTGAGAGAACCGGTCGCTGTCGGGAGGGAACCGTCAGGCAGATGAAGAGCGGAAGGGCGGAGGGAAGCACAAGCATTCGGCGCGTGCTTCGCAGCGCGTACCCCGCACCCGGGCTGGGCCGAGGACGGCCCAGCCCGGGCGCGGGGTCTTATTGGGCGGAAGGGAGGTGCGGGGCAAAGGGGGGTGAGGAAGAGGTCCGGGGGGGACGGTAGACTTCGCGCCCGAACACTCATGCAAGTACTCCAACAGCTCAAGGCGATCAGTCCGGAACGGTTCGTGGCCATCTACGAGAGTTTGGCGCAGCAGGGGTATGGGCCGCTGGATGGCGAGGTGGCGAAGGCCCTGAAATTCCGGCCGCATGCGATCCGGACGTTGCCGATGGTGCAGCGGGCGCGGCGCGCGAAGCAGATCCTCGAGACCGGGCGCAACACCGAGATGGCGTACGAGATCCTCGGGGCGTACCTGATCAAGAACCACCGTGAGCTCGTCACGGGGTTTCTCGAACGCACCGGGGTGAAGCACGACCAGGGGATGATCGAAGACGTCGAGCACAACCGGCCGGAGGTCGCGAAGCTCGCGGCCGCGGTGGCGGAGCTCGATCAGAAGCACGACCGGCACGACGTGACGCTCTACCTCGCGATCGCGGCCGAGCAGTGGCCCGAGGTCAAGGAGCTCGACGCCCTGTGGCGCCAGCGCGGCGCCTAGGGCGGGGTTGGCAGCGCGGGCACACGTGCGTGCCGCGCTGGCCGATCACCAGGCGTTCGATCGGGGTGCTGCAGCGCGTGCACGGCTCGCCCGTGCGGCCGTAGACCTCGAAGCGGTCCTGGTAGCTGCCCGGTTGGCCTTCCGGGGTGCGGTAGAACGTGTCGAAGCTCGAGCCCTCGCGCTCGATCGCGGCGCGCAGGATCGACTGGATCGCGCCGTGCAGCTCGCGCGCCTGCTCCGCGTCGACGCGCCGGCTGTTGGCGAGCGGGTGGAGCCGCGCGCGGAAGAGCGCCTCGTCGACGTAGATGTTCCCGAGACCCGCGACCAGGGTCTGGTCGAGCAGCAGCGGCTTGAGCGCGCGCTGGCGGGCCGACAACAGCGCGTGCAGCACGGCGGGCGTGAACTCCGGCTCGAGCGGCTCGGGGCCGAGTTGCGCCAGCGCCTCGGCCGCGCTCGCGACGAACTCCAGGCGGCCGAACTTGCGCACGTCGATGAAATGGAAGACGCGGCCGTCGTCGAGCGCGAGCTCGACCTTGGCGAAGCGTCCGGGGTCCGCGCCGCGCGCCAGGATCTGCATGCGGCCGGTCATGCGCAGGTGGCCGAGCAGGTGGCCGGCCGGACGGCGGGCGCGCGTCAGGTCGAAGACGATGTACTTCGCGCGGCGCCACACGCGCGCGACGCGCGCGCCGACGACCGCGCGTTCGAAGCGCGCGATCGAGCTCGCGCCCAGCGTGCGCCGCCAGTGGACGCGGCAGCTCTCGATGCGCCGGCCGACCAGCCCGGGGCGGATCAGGCGCGCGACGGTCTCGACCTCGGGCAGCTCGGGCATGGGCGCGGACTGTACCCGCCGCGGACGCTCGCCGGCGCGCCCGCACGCGTCCCGAGCCCGTGGTAGGCTTCGCCAGGCGCCCGCCAGCACCGCTTCGGCCGCGCCCGGAAAGCCCGCACCATGCTCTTCGCACCCGCCCTGCTCGCCCTCGCCCTCCACGGCGCGCGCCCCGCCGCCGACGGACCCGCGCTCGCGCTCGAGCGCGCCGGACACGTCTCGCACGCGCAGGCCGCGCTCGTCCGCGGGGACGGCAGCGCGCACCTCGCCGTCGACTTCAAGGTCGCCTTCCCCGCCCTCGCGGCGCGGCGCACGGTGGTCGTCGAGGCGCTCGGCGCCGACGGCCAGCTGCTCTTCACGCGCAGCGTCGTCGCGCGCCACGGCATGAACGACGCGCGTCAGCACCGCTCGGTCCGCGCCCGCGCCCGCGTCGCGCTGCCCGACCTCGCCGGCGTCGCCCGTCTGCGCGTGCGCGCGGGCGGCTGAGCGCCGCGCTCAGAAGTCGACCGTCAGGCGCAGCGTCAGCACCAGCGCGTCGTCGACCGTCTCGTCGCCGCCCGGGTGGACGATGTACTGCACGTCGGGCTGCAGCACGAACCAAGAGGCGAGCTGGTACTTGTAGAACAGCTCGAAGGCCGTCTCCGTGTCCTCGGTCAGGCCGGCCTCGTCGCTGAACCCGACGCTCGAGACGTAGGCGCCCAGCGCGTCGTCGGGCCGCGTGGCGGAGAGACCCGAGGCCGCGAGGCCCAGGCCGAAGTGCAGGTCGGCGGTGGCGACGTCCTCGTCCGAAGCCCCCCACTGCGCGAAGCCCGCCAGCGTGCCGGGCAGCTCGCCGCCGCCGAGGCGCGCGAGCTCCTGGTCGCACGAGACGTAGTAGCCCTCGGTCCCGTCCTGCGTGCCGCCGTCGAAGCGCGCGAAGTCGCCGTTGTGGTGCCAGGCGCCGACGGTGAAACGTCCGGCGAGCTCGTCCGCGCCGCCGGTCCACATCCAGCTCGCCTCGGCGATGTAGAACAAGTCGGAAGGCGCGCCGAAGAAGGTGCTCGGCCCGTGCGAGCCGGTGTCGATGCCGGCGTTCGTCGCGCCGTCGAAGACGCCGGCCTCGAAGCTGAACCCGTCGCCCGGCGTCCAGGCGGCGATCACCGCCGTCGCCGGGTTGGCGTAGGTCGGCAGGGTGAAGATCGTCGGGCTGTAGAAGGCGCCCGAGTGGACGAAGTCGGCGCCCGTGTCGGGTGCGGCGAAGTCGACGTTGGCGTCGGCCTTGCCGAGCTTGAGCCGCCAGGTGTCGTCGCCGAAGGTCTGCTCGTAGTAGCACTGGCCGATCTGCGCGGTGTGCGGGCCGGCGATGCTCGAGAAGTACTGGAAGTCCCCCACCGCCTCGGCCGAGGGGTCGCGGCCGTTGATCACGTAGCCGTCGACGACGAACACCGCGCGCTCGAGGCCGAAGAGGCGCTCGAGGTCGAAGGCCGCGGTCAGGTCGAGGTAGCCGTGGCTGATCTCGTCGCGCGCGAGGCCGCCCGAGACGACCGAGTGCATGTCGAGGATCAGCGTGCCCGTGAACTCGATGCCCTGCTCCGCCAGGCGACCGCGCAGACCGCCCCAGTCGCCCGTCAGCCCGTGCGGCTCGTGCGCGGAATCCTCGTCCGGCGCCGCCGCGGGCTCGGCCAGCTCCTGCGCAACGGGTTCGGGCTCCTGCGCAGCGACGGGTGACGCACAGAGCGTCAGCGCGGTGGAGACGAAAGCACGCGGCATGGGGAGCGCCGGGGGGGCGTTCCCCTATCGCTCCCCTGGATCCCGCGTCTTGACGCGACTTGGAGAATCCGCGCCCGCCGCGGGCCTCAGACGGCGTGGCTGACGCCCAGGAGCTCGTACAGGTGGTTCTTCGTGCGCCCGTACTCGGTGCTGCCGATGTCGCGCGGGTGCGGCGAGTCGATCGCCACGATCTCGCGGATGCGGCCGGGCCGCGGGCTCATCACCACGATGCGGTCGGCGAGCTGCAAGGCCTCGTCGACGTCGTGCGTCACGAACAGGATCGTCATCTTCTCCTGCTGCCAGATGCGCAGGATCTCCGAGCGCATCGAGAGGCGCGTCAGCGAGTCGAGCGCTCCGAAGGGCTCGTCCATGAAGATCACGTCGGGCGAGACCGCCAGGGCGCGCGCCACCGCGACGCGCTGGCGCATGCCGCCCGAGAGCTCGGCGGGGTAGGCGCGCTCGAAGCCCTGCAGGCCGACCAGCTCGATGTAGCGCGTGACGATCTCGTGCTGCTCGGCCTTCGTGCGTCCGCGCAGGCCGAGCGCGATGTTGTCCCACACCGAGGCCCAGGGGAAGATCCCGTACTCCTGGAAGACGAAGATGCGCCGCGGGCTCGGGCCGTCGACGGACTGGCCGTCGACCAGCACGGTGCCCGCGTCGGGCGCGTCGAAGCCGCCGACGATGTTGAGCAGCGTCGACTTCCCGCAACCCGAGGGGCCGAGCAGGCAGACGAACTCGCCCGGCGCGACGTCGAGGTGGATGTCGTCGAGCACGCGCAGCTCGTCGTCCTTGCGCTGGAAGATGCGCGTCACGCCGCGGATCACGATCTTGGGCGCGGCCGGCGCGCTGACCGCCACCGGGCGCTGCGCAGTGGAAGTCGACGACGCGCGGCTCATGGGCGCACCTTGGGGAAGCCCCAGCGCACCTCGTCCATGTTCTCGAAGCTGCGCATCAGGAGATCGAGGCCCACGCCGATCAGGCCGATCGTGACCATCGCGCCGCAGACGATCGCGTAGTTGCTGGCGTTTCGTCCGTCGTTGATCACGTAACCGAGCCCCGAGTCGACCGCGATCATCTCGGCCGCCACGATCACCATCCAGGCGATGCCCAGCGCCATGCGCAGCGAGATCAGGATCTGCGGCATGCAGGCCGGCAGCACGACGCGCCGGAACAGCTCCAGACCGCCCAGCCCGAAGTTCTTGGCCGAGCGCACGTAGACCACCGGGATCGTGCGCACCGCGGTCATCGTCCCGGTGACGATCGGGAAGAACGAGGCCAGCGCGATCAGGAAGATCGCCGAGGCGTCCTTGACCCCGAACCAGAGGATCGCGAGCGCGATCCAGGCCAGCGGCGAGATCGGCCGCAGACCTTGGATCAGCGGGTTGATGGCCTGGAAGCCGCGCACGTACCAGCCGGCCCACAACCCGAGCGGGATCGCCAGCAAGGCCGCCACGACGAATCCGACCGCGACGCGGTAGACGCTGGCCACGGCGTAGCGCAGCAGCGTGCCGTCGAGCAGCGCCTTCTTCGACCCCTCCCAGGCCTGCCAGGGCGTGGGAAACACTTCGACGAGCCGCCGAGAGCCGTCCTGCTGCACCACCTCGTAGCTCTTGATCTCGCAGCTGATGTGCCACAGCGCGAGGAACGCGCAAGCCACGGACAGCGGCAGCAGGAACTTCGGCCAGGGATCGCGCAGCTTGCGCGCGACCAGGATCGTCACCACGACGACCCCCAGGACGACGAAGGGCCAGGTGCTCACTTCGAGGACACCTTGTCGAGGCCGGGCAGGCGGTCGAAGGGCGGCACGATCGTCTCGAGGTCCGGTGCGAAGCGCGTGTCGCAGTACTCCTCGAAGGGCATGAAGCGCGGGTAGAGCCCCATCTCGACGCCCAGGTTCATCATCTCGTCGAAGCGGTCCTTCGGCGGCTTGAGGTCGGAGTACTTGACGCGGTTGACGTCCTTGGTGAGCACGTACTCGAGCAGCTCGGGTTTCTGGTTGTAGAACATCTTGCCGACCACCAGCGCCGCGTCCTTGCGGTGCTGGATGCCGTTGGCGGAGTCGGCGTCGAGCCACTTGCCCGAGCTGGCGATGCCGCGCACCAGTTCCTCGATCAGCTCGGGCTGCTCGTCGATCAGCTCCTGGCGCACGACCAGGCCGCAGGAGATGAATCCGGGCCACAGCTCGCTGCACTGGTAGAGCACGCGCCCGATGCCGTCGAGCTCGGCCTTGGCGGCGTGCGGCTCGCCGATGATGAAGGCGTCGATCGCCTTGGTCGCCAGCGCCGTCGGGTGCTCGGGCGGCGGCAGCTCCTTGAGCGTGATCTCGCCGTCCGCCATCCCGTGCTGCTTCATCATGCGGCGCATCAGGATGTTCTGGTTCGAGAAGCGCCCCGGGATGGCGACGGTCTTGCCCCTGAGGTCGGTGAAGGTCTTGGCCGGGCTGTCGACCGGCACGACGATCGCGCTGCCGTCGCGGTGGCCGAGGTAGACGATCTTCACCGGGTGGCCGTCGAGCGCCATCTTCATCGCCAGCGGCATGTTCAGGAAGCCGGCGTCGATCTTGCGCCCGATCATGGCCTCCTTCATCGAAGGGAAGTCCTGGAACTTCTGCGCCGCGAAGACGGTGCCCTTCTCGCTGTGCTCGGTGACCCAGTTCGTCACCGGGCAGGTCAGGTGGCAGGTCACCGGCAGGAAGCCGATCTCGAGGCGCCTGCGAACCGTGCCGCCGGCGGGCGTGCCGGCCGCGGGGACGCCGTCGATGTAGGTCTTCTTGGTCTCGAGGTACTGGCGCACGAAATAGAGCAGCGCAATGGCGACGAGCGCACCGAGCAGGAGCTTGATCTTCATGGGTGGGGAGCGAGTGCGGGGACGCCTGGAGCGGGCGCGCGCCGGGCTGCCGCGTGGGGCATCATCGACGATCGCGCGCGGCACGCAGGCGGCCGAGGGACGCCGGCGAGCACGGGGCCGCTTAGAAGATAAGGAGCGGCCGTACCGCCTACGAGGCCCGGGATGCTCCAGCTTGTGAGCCGCCGACGGCCACTGCATCCTGCTGCCGGGGGAGTCCCGCCCCGAACCCGGACCCGTGGCCGCACCGACCTCGAATCCTCCGCGCGGCACGCTCGGCCTGGTGCTGCTGGCGCTCGGGGCCTTGCTCGTGTGCTTCTTCGAGAAGCCGCTGCGCCACATCGCCGATCACCACTACACCTCGGCCGACCTGACGCAGGACTTCGCGCTGACGCGCGTCGAGCGCAACTACACGCCCGCCAACCGGCCGCTCTCCGACCCGGTGGTGCAGATGCAACCCTGGCTGCTGCACCAGCGCGCGGAGCTCGGCGCCGGCCGCTTCCCGCTGTGGAACGAGCTCTCGGGCACGGGCGCGCCGCACTTCGCCAACGCGCAGTCGGCGGTGCTCTCGCCCTTCAGCGCGCCGTACTACGTGCTGCCGCTGCGCTGGGCGCTGCTCGTCGCGCCGCTGGCGAAGCTCCTGTGCGCGGCGCTGTGCACGTACCTGTTCCTGCGGCGCCTCGCGCTCGGACCCTGGCCGGCGCTGACCGGCGCCGTGGCCTGGACCTGGTCGGGCTACAACGTCGTGCTGCTCGCCTACCCGCACAGCGCGGCGGCGCTGGTGCTGCCCGCCGGCTTGCTGGCCGCGGACGTCGCGCGCGAGCGCCTGACGCGGCGCGAGCCGGGTGCCTGGCGCGCGCTCGCGGCGCTGATCGCGGTGCTCGCGCTCGGTGTGTACTGCGGCCAGCCCGAGCCCTTCGCCTTCGCCGCGATGGCGATCGGCGGCTACACGCTCTTCGCGCTGTGGGAAGAGGTGCGCTCGACGCCCGCGCACCCGGGCCGCTGGCGCGCGGCGACGGCGCGGCTCCTGACGCTCGCCAGCTGCGCGGGGCTGGCCGCGGGCCTCGGCGCGCTGCAGCTGCGACCTTTCTTCGAGTACCTCGAGCACAGCACGCTGCTCGCCGAGCGCGCGGGGCCGCAGGCGACGCTCGGCGCCGGCGCGTGGCCCTTCCAGTTCTTCCCCAACCTCCTGGGGAGCCCGATCAAGACCCTGCCCGGCTGGCCCGACGGCCCGGCGGGCGGCTTCGAGTCGACGCACGCGCACACCAGCAGCGCGCTGGTCGTGTTCCTGGCGCTGGCCTCCTTGATCTGGATCCGCCGTTCGCGCGCGCACGCCTTCTTCGGCCTGGTGCTGAGCTGGTGGATCGTCTACGCCTTCGACGTGCTCGGCTGGGGACGCGCCGCGGCGGCGTTGGTGCCGGCCTTCGAGCTCGCGCCGCCGACGCGCAGCCAGCCGCTCGGCGTGTTCGCGGCCTGCGTGTGCGCGGCCTTCGCGCTGCAGCGGCTGTCCGAGCTCGCGGGCCGGCGCCGGCTCGTCGCGACGCTGGGGCTGCTCGCCGCCGCGGGCGTCGCGGCCTGGTGCGCGGAGCGCGAGGCCGGCGTGCGGCTGGCGCGCCTCGCCGCGCGCTCTGCGCTGGCACCCGAGTTCCTGCTCTACGCGCGCGAGCACGTGCGCACGATGCTGGCGCTCTTCGCGGCCGGCGTCGTCGCGGCGCTGGCCCTGCCGTACACGCTGCGCTCGCGCGCGCTGTGCCAGGCCGCGGTGCTCGGCGCGGTGTTCCTGCCCTGGGGCTGGATGCTGCGCAACTACAACCCGACCGTGCCCGACCGCTTCGTGTTCCCGCACACGGCGGCGCTCGGGCGCCTGAAGTCGCTGGTGCGCGACGAGCGCCTGGTGGTGCTCAGCGAGGACACGCTGCCGCCCGCGACGAACCTGGTGTACGGCCTCGAGCTGCCGACGAACTACGACGGTCTGTGGGTGCGCGACTACGACCGGCTGTGGCGCGCGCACTTCGGCGCGGGCGACAACTGGCGCGCCGCGCGCACGGCGACGCGCCAGGGGCTCGCGCTCGTCGGTGCGCGCCTGGTGCTGACGCGCGGCAGCTGGATTCCGGTCGGCACGAGCTTCGGCGACGTCGCCTGGAGCCCGGCCGAGATCTTCCGCGCCAGCCCGATCGTGCCGGGCCTCGACGTGGCGCAGACCTTCACCGCGACGGCCGATGGCTTGCAGGCCGTGCGCCTGGAGGTCGCCACCGACGGGCGCGCCAACCGCTGCACGCTGTGGTCGACGCTCGAGGACCTCGAGAGCGGCGAGCTGGTCGACGCGCAGTCGCTCGACGCGAGCCTGTTGCGCGCGGACGAGAGCGGCCGCTGCGAGCTCGTGCTGCGCTTCGACCCGGTCGAGCGCTCGCGCGGCCGGCGCTACCGCCTGACGCTGTCGTCGACGGACGCGACCTCGTCGCAGTGCCTGGTCGCGCTCGCCACGCGCGAGTTCGGGCGCGTGGAGCAGGAGCAGCTCGTGCGCCGGCCGGGTGCGCCGCTGACGGAGATCATCGCCGGCGAGCTGCGCGTCGCGGGCGAGCGCGTGCAGGGCGGGCTGGTGCTCGACCTCGGCTACCACCGCGAGCTCTTCCGGCGCCTCGCGGACGTCGGGCCGTACACGCTGTGGTCCTACGAGGCGGGCGCGGCGCGCTACCAGCTCGTCGACCAGGCGCTCGGCGCGGCGGGCTTCGACGCCGCGCTCGCGCGCACGCTGGCGGCCGATTTCGACCCGGCGCGGCAGGTGATCCTCGACGCGGACAAGCTGCCCGCCGCGGCTCCCGCGAGCGCGGGTGCGCTCGAGCCCGAGTCGCTGCTGACCGTCGAGGAGCGCCGCGCCGACCACGTGCGCCTCCAGGTGCGCCGCTCGGCGCCCGGCTGGCTGGTCGCGGCGCAGCCCTTCTATCCGGGCTGGGTCGCGCGCGTCGACGGCGAGCCGGTCGAGCTCCTGCGCGCCAACGCCGCGCTGTGCGCCGTCGCGCTGCCGGCGGGCTCGCACGAGGTGACGCTCTCCTACGAGCCGCGCAGCGTGCGCGAAGGGCGGATGATCGCGCTCGCCAGCCTGGCGGCGGCGCTCTTGTTCCTGGCGCTGGCGCGGCGCGCCCACCGCGCGCGGCTCCCAACCGCGGCGAGCGAGCGCAGCGCATGATGCTCCGCGCCGGCCGCCCCAGCCCCGGAGGCCGCGAGCTGTGGCTGGCGCTGCTCGCGAGCGCGCTGTTGGCACTGGGCTTCGTCGCGCTGCCGCTGTTCGCGCTGCCGGAGCGCGTCTGGGCCCCGAGCGACGTCGGCCAGAGCTTCTCGCTGACGCGCGTCGAGGGCGCGGGCGGCACGACCAACGGCGCCCTGGGCGACGTCGCGGTGCAGATGCACGCCTGGCTCGAGTTCAACCGCCAGGAGCTGGCGGCGGGCCGCGTGCCGCTGTGGAACCCCTACAACGGCGGGGGCGCGCCGCACCTCGCCAACTACCAGTCGGCGGTCTTCTCGCCCTTCCACCTTCCTTTCTATGTGTTGGACTTCGGCCTGGCGCTGGTCGTCAGCGGCTGGCTCAAGCTCTGGGTGCTGCTCTTCGCCGGCTACCTGCTCGCGCGCGAGCTCGGCGCCGGCCTGCGCGGCGCGGCGGTCGGCGCGGTGGTGCTGGCCTTCGCGGCGCACAACGTGTTCCTGCTGCAGTACCCGCACTCGGGCGTCGCGGCCTGCGGCGCGCTGACGCTGGCGCTGAGCGCGCGCTGGCTGCGCGCGACGGACGAGCGGCCGCCGGCGAGAATGTGGCGCTGCGCTCGGCCCTGGCTGGCCGCCGGCCTCACGCTGGCCTTCACCGCAGAGGCCTACGCGGGCCACCCGGAGGTGCTGTGCTTCGGCGCGCTGCTGTGGCTGGCCTTCGTCGGCCTCTGGCTCGCGCAGCACGCGCGCCGCACGCGCCGCGCAGCGTGGAGCCGCGCCCTCCAACTCGGCCTGTGCGCACTCTTCGCCGCCGGTCTCTCGGCGCCGCAGTGGCTGCCCTTCCTCGAGTACCTGCAGCACAGCGCGATCCTCGCCCTGCGCGCCGACGACCGCGGGCACCTGCTGCTCGCCGCCTGGCCCCAACTGTTCTTCCCCAATCTCTTCGGCGCGCCACCCGCCGCGATGCTGGCGCACGGCACGTCGCTGCCCGACTACTCGCCGCAGAACGTGATCTACACCGGCAGCCTGGCGCTGCTGCTCGCGCTCGCCGGCCTCGCGCTCGCGCGCGCCCAGCGCGGCACGCGCTTCTTCGCCGCGCTCGGCCTGACCTGGTGGCTCGTGACGCACGACGTCCTCGGCCTCGGAGAGCTGGTGCGCTCGCTGCCGCTGGTCGGACTGGTGCCGCTCAACCGCAGCCAGTTCGTGTGGGACGTCTGCATCGCGATGCTCGCCGCGCAGGGCGCCAGCGCGCTCTTCGACGGCGAGCTCCTGCGGCGTCGTGTCGGCCGCATCGCGCTCACCACCGTCGCCGTCGGCCTGCTCGCCTTCTTCACCGTCGGCGCCTGGCAACGCGCCGTCGGCCTGCACGCCGAGGCCGGCACGCCGCCGACCCCGACCTGGGACGCCGCGCACGTCGCGTTCATCGCCCTGACCTTCGCCGCCGGCGCGCTGCTCCTGCTACTCGCCCCCGCGCGGCCGCTGCACCGCGCGCTGGTCGCCGGCGGTCTGCTGCTCACCCTGCTCGCCCAGACCGCCTGGCTGACGCGCGACTACCTGCCGCTCTCCGACGCCCGCACGCTGCACGCGCGCACGCCCGCGCTCGACCAACTCGCCCAACTGGCGGGCAACGGCACCGTCGCCGTGATCGGCCCCGACCTGCTCCCCCCCTCGCTCAACCTCCCCCACCGCATCCGCCTGCTGCAGAACTACGACGCCCTGTGGATCCGCGGCTACGACGAGCTCTACGCCAGCGCCTTCGGCCGCCACAACAACTGGCGCATGCTGCGTACGGCGAGCGAAGCGGACCTCGAGGCCTTCGGCGTCGACGTGGTGCTCGTGCCGCACGGCGAGCGACCCTTCATCGAGCGACTGGTGCCCGAACCCGGTCCGACCTTCGTGCCCGAGCAGCGGATCGACCCCGGCATCGAGGTGGTCCAGGCCCTCGAACTGATCGGATACCGGCTGAACGGCCTGACCTTCATGCTGCACGATGGCGGACGCCGCAACACGGCCTCGCTGACGGCGCGGCTGATGACCGGCGACTCGACCGGGGTGTTCGAGGAGCGCACGTGGAAGGCGGACGAGCTGCAGTTCGGCTCGCGCGGCTTCGCACGCGTGCGCCTGGACGTCGGCCCCATGCTGGTCGAACTCACTCGGCTGCGGCTGACCCTCACATCCCCAGACGCCGGACCGGGCAACAGCTACGGGATCGTCGCGCGACGCCCGGTGCCGGGACTCGAGCGCAGCGGGCTCGGAGCCCTGATGATCGGTGGCCGACCCGTCGAAGGCGTCCTGCAACTGCAGATCACACCCGAGCTGACGCGCTACGCACCGGCGAGGCCACTCGCGGGCTTCGATGTCTACCGGCGTGCCGATCCACCGGCCCGATTGCGCGCCTTTGGAGCCGCGCTCGAGGTCCTCGAGGAGCTGCCACACTTGGTCCGCGCGCGCGTCAGGCGTGAGCTGCCGATCACCTTCGAGACCTCGATCGCCGCTTTCCCGGGTTGGATCGCCGAAGTCGACGGCCAGCGGCGCCCGATCGAAGTCCTCGACGGCGCCTTCCTGTCGCTGGCGCTCGAACCGGGCGAGCACGTCGTCGAGTTCCGCTACGAGCCGGCGAGCTGGTCCCGCGGCCTGAAAGCAGCGCTGGCGAGCCTCGTGCTCGCCAGCGGCTGGCTCTTCCTCTCCGCGCGCCTCAGTAGGTCGTCGTCAGCGACCTGAACTCCGGCTTGGTGTCGGAGAAGCTCCAGTTGCCCATCGGCAAGGGGTTCGTGGCGCTGCCGAAGTCGGGGTCGGTCGCGTCGTAGGTCAGCGGGTCGACGAGGCAAGCGGCGATCGTGTTGAGCACCACCTTCGCGCCGGGCGCGAGGCCTTGGATCGTGACGTCGAACGTGGTCGACCCGGTCGCGTCGGTCGGCGACAGCAGCACGAAGGGCCCGGGCATGGCGGTGTAGCTGGTGCCGAAGAGCTTGAAGCTCGTCGCCGCCCCGCCGTGGTTCGTGAAGTTCGACCAGAGCGTGTCGTTGACCACGACGTTCGCGATCGCCACGAAGTTGCGCGCGTCGATCGGCGGCGGGCCGCCGAGCTTGAGCGCGGTGCGCAGCGTGCCCTGGATCCGCAGCTGGCCGCCCGGCAGGTGCTGCACGTTCGTGAACGCCAGCGCGTTCGTCACCGCGATCGGCGGGTTGAGCGCGAAGATCAAGCCGTCGGTCGTGAAGGTCGGCATCGCGACGCTCGTCGCGCGCCCGGCGTCGTCGGTGACGGTCAGCGTGCCCGTGTAGCTGACGAACAGGCCCGGATAGCCCGGCGGGATCGCGTCGGTCGAGGGCAGGAGCTCCTTCAACCGGATCAGGTGCGCCGTCGCCAGCTGGCGCGACGCGACCGTGCGCGTGACGCCGCTGGCCGAGTCGGTGTAGGCCAGGCTCCAGTTCGTCGGCTCGTCGGTCTCGAAGGTCAGGCTGGCGACGCGCGTCGTGTTCCAGTCGACCGCGAAGTTCGACACCGCCGGGTCGCGCGTGTCGACCGGCGTGCTCGACGCCAGGTTGGGGTGGCTGCCCAGGCGCAGCTCCGTGCCGTCGAGGAAGGTGTCGTCGTCCGTGTCCGGATCGCGGCGATTCGAACCGCGCGCCACCTCGTCGAGGTTCTTCGCCCCGTCCTGGTCGTCGTCGATCCAGGTCGCGGCGTTGCCCAGCGGCAGGCCGACGAACACCAGGTGCGCCTGGTCGGCCTGCGCCAGCGCGCTGAACTGTGCCAGCGTCTTGGGCGCCACGGTCGAGTCCTCGCACACGAAGTGCTCGGCACGCGGCTCGTAGGCGAAGGTCAGCGTGCGCCAGCTGTTGCCGAGCCGGAGCTGTCCGCGCGCCGCGAGCGAGATGTTGTCGGACTTGGCCTGCTTGACCAGGAGCGACTCGATGCGCCGCACGTTCGACGCGTGCTGCTGGTCGAGCCCGATCGCCTCGTGGATCGCCGGCGCCTGGCCGTCGTCGAACTGGCGGATGAAGGCCGTGATGTCGGCGATGTCCTGGTCGGGGTGCCCGAAGCGGTTGACGAAGCCGAACAGGTTGTCGATCGAGCCGTTGTGCAGGAGTCCGAAACCGTTGAGCGGCACGTTGAGCGTGTTGCCGAGCACGTCGACCTGCACGATCGGCTGCTCCTTGCGCCACATCTCGTTGAAGGCCGTGGTCTCCTGGTGCGTCTGCTGCGCGATCTGCGAGCCGATCTCGAAGATCCGGTCGTTGTTGCTGCCGGTCGGCAGCGAGTGGCAGTCCGAGCAGCTCAGCGTGCCGACCGAGTCGAGCTCGATGTACTTCTGCTGGCCGGCGACGGCCGAGCCCTTGAAGCCGCTAGCCTCGACCGGCGCCAGCGCGTCGTCCAACACCCGCTGCGGTCCCTGGCCCGGGTTGGCCGTGTTCTGCAGCGAGAACACGAAGGCCTGGAAGCGGTCGAACTCGCCGCCCGGCGTGGTGTCGAGCATCGCCGGCGCCCCGAGCAGGCCGGTGAAGGCGCCGTTGAACTCGGCCAGCGTCGAGCGCTCACCGCGCCAGTGGAAGGGCGCCAGGCGCTCGATGCCCGCCAGCGTCTGCGTCACCAGCGGCCCCTTGTCGTCGTAGGGCTTGTTCGAGAGGTTCCAGGCCAGGCCGTCGGCGCGCCCGTCGACGTGGCACGAGCCGCAGGTCGCGTTGTTGTGCTGGGAGAAGGTCGCGTCGTAGAAGACCGCGCGGCCCTGCTTGACGATCTCGGGCGCCGGATCGTGCCCGAGGTCGAGCGTCAGGAACGAGGTGCCGACGAAGGGCGCGAAGGAGTAGGTCTCGACCTTGTTCGTGCCCCAGCAGTACACGAAGAGCCAGATGCCGTTGGGGTGCATCAGCGAGGCGCGCGGGATCGAGCCGTCGGGCACGTTCCACTCGACGACGAAGTTGCCGCTCGGCCCGAGCAGCGTGACGTTGTCGGTCGCCATGCCGGTGACGAAGGCGAAGCCGTTGCGCGCGAACTCCAGGCCGCAGGGCTGGCCGACGGTGCGCGCCGGGTCGAACTCGACCGCCGGCGTCGAGCGGTCGGTGTCGTCGAGGTTGATCACCTGGTGGCTGGTCGCGACGCCGCCGGGCGTGGCCGGCAGGGTGACGATCGTCAGGCGGTTGTCGACGAAGTCGCCGCGGATCGCGGGCTCGCTCTGCTTCAGCGGGTCCTTGTTCTTGGCCTCCCAGTTGAGCTGCCACAGCCGGCCGTCGGCGGGGCTGACGCCCTGCGCGAACAGGATCGTGCCGGTGTGGCGCGCCAGCGGCTCGACCGCGCCGGTCGCGCGCCTGATGCGGAACAGGTCGTTGTCCGGCATGCCGGTCGAGGACAGCGCGGGGTTCGCCATGTCGACGATCACGCCGTTGTCGAGCTGGCCGACCATCAGCGAGTTGTTGCCCGAGATCATCGGCGCGACCAGGACGTCACCGTCGGCATCGAGCGACAGGTAGGCCGGGTGCTTGGCGGGGATCGCGAAGCTGCGCGCGACGCGGCCGGCGTCGATCGAGACCTCGACCACGCGGTCGACGCCCGAGCACGACACGAAGGCGCGGTCGGTGTCGGGCACGACGACGATGTCCGCCGGCTCGAAGGGCAGGTCGATCACGTCGACCAGCGTGCCGTCGAGGCGGTCGACGAGGCACAGGACGTGCGAGCCGCGGCACACGACCAGCAGCAGCGCACGCGACTGCAGCGGCGAATCGTAGAGCGCGATCGACACCGGGCCCCACGCGACCGGCCAGGTGTGCGCGGGCTGGCCGCTGAGGTCGTCGAACACCTGCACCGTGTTGCCGTGCGTGTTGACGGCGTAGAGCGCGCTGCCGTCGGCGGGGATCGCCATCGGCCGGAAGGGCACGATGTCGCCCAGGTTCGTGTACGGCCCCTGCACGCGGTCGAGCAACGCGTAGGGCGCCTTGGCCGCGGCCGGCGCGGGCGGCGGCAGCGGCGTGCCGCCGCCGGGCGTGACGCCGACACCTCCGGGGATCATCTGCCCGATCGCAATGGAAGCGAGGGCCAGGGGGGCGAGGACCAGGGCGGCGATCGAAGAACGCAGAGGCGACGTCGACATGAACCACCTCGACGGGAAGCGGGCCGCGGGGCGCGCGGCCCGGTTGACCGGGGGACCGGAAGGGTGGAGAGCGGGGGGCGCCGACGAAGCCGCCTTCGTCGACTCTCCTTATAAGCGTCACCGCCGGAGTCCGAAGTTCCCTCGAATTCCGGGGCCGAGACTTGATCGGGTCCGCCGCTGCTCCTGAAAGTGGTGCGCCCCTCACGGGGGCCTGGCCTCCATGCAGTACGGCTTCCTGATCGACCACCACCGCTGCATCGGCTGCCACGCCTGCACGGTCGCCTGCAAGGCCGAGAACGAGGTCCCGCTCTCGAACTTCAGGACCTGGGTCAAGTACCAGGAGAAGGGCCGCTTCCCGGCGGTCAAGCGCCACTTCGCCGTGCTGCGGTGCAACCACTGCGCCAAGCCGCCCTGCGTCGAGATCTGTCCGGTCAACGCGCTCTCGAAACGGCCCGACGGCATCGTCGACCTCGACCGCGACGCCTGCATCGGCTGCCGGGCGTGCATGCAGGGCTGTCCCTACGACGCGATCTATCTCAACGAGGACTCGGGTGCCGCGGAGAAGTGCCACTACTGCGCGCACCGCGTCGAGAAGGGCCTCGAGCCGGCCTGCGTGATCGTCTGCCCCGAGAGCGCGATCGTCTCGGGCGACCTGCACGACCCGAAGTCGCGCATCAGCCAGATGGTCGCGGCCAACACGACCGAGGTGCGCCGGCCGGAGCAGAACACCGGGCCGAACGTGCACTACAAGGGCGTCGAGGCGACGCTGCTCAAGCCGGGCGCCGCCGAGCGGCCGGAGATGTACCTGTGGAGCGAGCGGCCGCCGCACAAGCCCGAGGCCTGGCCGGCGAGCGTCCCGACCGAGCCCGACACGCGCACGGTGCTCGACGCCGGCCACCGCGTCGAGTGGGGCTGGCACGTGTCGGCCTACCTCGTCACGAAGGGCCTCGCCGCCGGTGCGGCGCTGCTCGCACCCTTCGCCGCGCTGCTCGGCCTCGAGGGCTTCGCCGCGGACTGGCTGCCCGAGATCGCCGCCCTGGTCTTCACGCTGGTGACCACCTGGCTGCTGATCGACGACCTGGCGCGGCCGCAGTACTTCCTGCGCCTGATCACGCGGCCGAACACGAGGAGCTGGCTGGTGCGCGGCGGCTGGATCCTCTCGGCCTTCGGCGCGCTGGTGCCGGCCGCGCTCGCGCTGCGCTGGCTCGGCTACGCGGACGTCGCCGACGCGCTGCGCTGGGTCAACGCCGCGCTGGGCCTGGCGGTCGCGGGCTACACCGCCTTCCTGTTCCAGCAGTGCGAAGGCCGCGACCTGTGGCAGGGCAAGCTCGTGCTGCCGCACCTGCTGGTGCAGGCGGCGCTGTGCGGAGCGGTGCTCTACCTGCCCTTCGCGGCGGGCCAGCGCACGCTGGCGCTGGTCGCGGTCGCCGCGCTCGTGCTGCACCTCGCGTTCATGCGCCTCGAGTCGGGCAAGCGTCACTTCGCCACCGAGAACGAGCGCCAGGCGATCGGCTTCCTGAACACGGTCTCGTGGGGCCCCTTCGCGCGCGCGCTGCGCGCGGCCTCGCTGCTCGGCTGCCTGCTGCCTGCGCTGCTGATCGCCGCGACCAGCCTGTCGGCGATCGCACCGGTCGCGCCGCTGCTGCTCGGCCTCGCGGCCGTCGCGGCCTGCGTCGGCCTGTACGCCTACGAGCACGCCTTCGTGCGCGCCGGGCAGCTCCCGCCGCTGTCCTGAGGCCGGGCCCCGGGCCGCGCTCGTTTTTCCGCCACACGGCAGGCGGCCTGCGGCAACATGCATGGGCCGGGGCACGTCCCCGCTCCATGCCATGAAGCCCCACCTGCGCCGGATCCTCGCCCCCCTCGCGCTCGGCCTGCTCGTCCCCGCCGCGGCAGCGCAGTGCCGCACGCTGGCGCCGAGCTTCGCCGCCGCTCCGGGCCCCTTGTACGGCGCCGCGGTCGCGGACTTCGGCGGCGGGCCGGAGCTCTTCGTCCTCGACCGCTCCCAGGGCCCTGCCCCGGCCCAGAACTTCGGGCGCGTGCTGCGCTGGACGGGCGCGGGCTGGGAGGAGTGGTTCCGCACCACGCAGTCGCCCGGCGTGACGCCCCTCTACATCAGCCAGCTCATCGCCGGCACGGACACGGGCGGCTCGATGATGGCGCTGGTCGAGGTGCATTCGATCGCAGGGCTCAATCCCCCGGGGCGCGTGTGGCGCTTCGACGGCAGCACGTGGACGGCGATCGGCGACTTCACCGGGCTGCCCGAGATCGCGCTGGTCGACGAGGGCTCGGGGCCGCAGCTGGTCGCGTTCGGCGAGTTCTTCCAGGTCAGCGGCGCGCCGATCGACGACCTCGCGCGCTGGAACGGCAGCGCGTGGAGCGGCTACGGCGCCGGGCCGGGCTCGGCGACGCGTTCGGTCGCGATGTTCGACTCCGGCGGCGGGCCGCAGCTGCACGCCGGCACCGTGCTCAACGGCGTGACGCGCTGGAACGGCAGCAGCTGGTCGACGCTCGGCCCCGTGCTCGTCGGCAGCCCGACGGACCTCGAGGTGCTGGACGCCGGCCTGGGCCCGCGGCTCTACGCGACGATGAACAGCTCGCCGACGAACGCGGCCCTGTTGCGCTGGGACGGCGTCACGTGGCAGCCGCTCTTCGGCCTGCCCGCGCGCGTGGACAACGCGACCGTCGTCGATCTCGGCGGCGGACCGCGGCTCTACCTCGCGGGCCAGACCGGAGCGTCGAACGCCTTCCAGATCAACAGCTTCGACGGCACGAGCTACGCGCTGATCGGCGCGGTCAGCGGCACGGCGCGCGTGCTCGAACCCTGGCCGACGCCGGGCGGCCCGCGACTGCTGGCGGCCGGGGCGCTCTCCGCCGTCGACGGCCTGGGCATGCGCGGGCTGGCGAGCTGGGACGGCGCGGCGTGGTCCTACCTCGGCGGCCCGTGCCCCGACGGGCGCGTCGCGGCGCTGTGCGCGCACGACTTCGGCTCCGGGCCGCAGCTCGTCGTCGGCGGCGAATTCCTGCGCCCGCAGGGCCACCCGTCGATGCCGCGCGCCGCGCGCTGGACGGGAGCGGGCTTCGCGGACCTCGGCAACAGCATGCCGAGCGGGCTGTACGCGCTCTGCAGCGCCGACGTGGCGGGCACGCCCACGCTCTTCGCCGCGGGCGATCTGAACGGGCAGGTCGGCTCGGACTTCGACGGGCTCGCGCGCTGGAACGGAACGGGCTGGCAGCAGGTCGGCTCCGGCCTCGGCGCCGGCCTGGGATCGGTCGGGCTCGCGCTGATCGGCCACGACGACGGCAGCGGGCCCGCGCTCTTCGTCGGCGGCCAGTTCACCGTCGGCGGCGGCGGACCCGGCGAGCGCATCGCGCGCTGGAACGGCACCAGCTGGTGGCCGCTCCAGAGCGGGGTGAACGACTACGTCAACGCCCTGGCGCGCTACGACGAAGGCGCAGGCGCGAAGCTCTTCGCCGCCGGCGAGTTCACCAGCGCCAGCGGCGTCGGGGCCGCGCGCATCGCGCGCTGGAACGGCTCGGGCTGGAGCGCGCTCGGCGCGGGCCTGGACGCGCCCGTGCTGACGCTGTGCACCTTCGACGACGGAGCGGGAGAGCAGCTCTACGCCGGCGGCACCTTCACCAGCGCGGGTGGCACGCCGGTGCAGTACCTGGCGCGCTGGAACGGCACGTCGTGGAGCGACGTGCCCGGCGGGGGTTCCAACGGCGTGATCCTCTCGCTGTGCGTGCACGACGACGGCCGCGGGCCCGCGCTCTACGTCGGCGGCGGCTTCGGCACGATCGGCGGCATCACGGCCTACAACCTGGCGCGCTTCGACGGCAGCGGCTGGGAGGCGGTCGGCAGCGGCTTCGACAACGCCGTGCGCGCGCTGGCTTCCTTCGACGACGACGGCGACGGCGACGCGGAGCTCTTCATCGGCGGCGACTTCCAGAACACCGCGACCGCCTCGTACTCCTACTTCGCGCGTCTCGAGGGCTGCCCGCACCACGAGGCTTTCTGTTCGGGCGACGGCCTGCTCGCCGACCACACGACGCCCTGCCCCTGCGGCAACATCGGCCTGACCGGCCGCGGCTGCGCCAACCCCTTCGATCCCAACGGGGCCCTGATGGAGGCCAGCGGCTCGACCAGCGCCGACACGCTGGTGCTGGCGTGCTCGGGCACGCCGCTGACGGCCTTCGGCGTCTACATGCAGCACGACGCGCTCGACGACCGCGTCTTCCACGACGGCGTGCTCTGCGCCGGCGGCAACCTGATCCGGCTCAGGAACCGCTCGGCGGTCCTCGGCGAGAGCACCTTCCCGAACTCGACCGACACGCAGACGCTCTCGCAGCGCGGCCAGGTGACGCCCGGATCGGGCGCGACGCGCTACTACGCGCTGTTCTACCGCTCGGCCTCGCCCACGTTCTGCCCGCCGGCGACGGCCAACGTCACCAACGGCATCCGCGTCGTCTGGTAGTGGCGCAGCGAACCCGTCATGCAGAGCACTCGAATCCCTCCCGCCGCCGCGATCCTCGCGACCGTGCTCGCCCTCGCCGCGAAGTGCGACGCGCAGTGCTCGACCTGGAGTGCGGGCTTCGCGCGCCCGGGCCTGCTGCTCCTGAACGACACGGCCGCCTACGACGCCGGCAGCGGCGAGCAGTTCTACGTCGCGGGGCAGCGCTTCGCGGGTTTCTCGACGGTCGACCGCTGGACGGGGACGGCCTGGGAGAACGTGTTCCAGGCTCCGGGGCTCGGGTCGGCGCGCTGTCTGGCCACGGGGGTCGTCGCCGGCACGAACTCGCTCTTCCTCGGCACGCAGGCCCAGTCGAGCGCGCAGGTGTGGCGCTGGGACGGATCCCAGTGGACGAACCTCGCCACGGTCCTCGGCGGCGAGCTGCTCGGCCTCGAGGTGATCGACGACGGCAGCGGAGCGGCGCTCTACGCCTTCGGCGCGTTCTCGACGCTGAACGGCGGGACCAACTCGCGCCTGGCGAAGTGGAACGGGGGCTCCTGGTCCGCGCTCGGCGCGGGCCTGGCCTTCCCCGTGGGCGCATTGACTCTGCACGACGACGGCGGCGGGCCGCGGCTGTACGCCGGCGCCAGCAATGGCGTGGGCGCGACGAGCTGCGTCCAGGTGCGCACGGGCGCGAGCTGGAGCTACGTCAACCTGCTGTCGATGACGCAGGTCTACGACCTCGTCTCTTGGGACTGGGGTGCGGGGCCGCGGCTGCTGCTCGGCGGCAGCGGCGGCTTCCGGGTCTGGGACGGCAGCCTCTGGCTGGCACCGGGGAGCATCACGGCGAAGTGCACGGCCGTGAGCCTCGCGGATCTCGGCTCGGGCACGCGCGCCTGGCTCCAAGGCGAGTTCACGACCGCAGGTGGCGTGCCCTGCAACCGCGCCGCAGCCTTCGACGGCACGGGCTTCCAGGCGCTCGGAACGGGGTTGGTGACCTTCTCCTCCCTCCCCGAAGCGGAGCTGACGCTCGTCCAGGAGCCGGCCGGCCCGCGCTTGTACGCCAGCGCCGGCTTCTTCATGGCCGGCGGACGCGGCGCCGATCACCTCGCGGCCTGGGACGGCAACGCGTGGTCGGTGCTCGGCCGCGGCTTCAACAACGAGGTGCGCGCGCTGCTCGCGGCGAACCTCGGTGTGGGCGCGCGACTCCACGCCGCAGGCAGCTTCGGCGTCGCGGGCGACGCGAGCGCGGTGGTGGCGGGCAGCGCGACCTGGAACGGCTCGACCTGGAGCGCGCTCGGTGCGCCGACGGAAACCTACGCGCTCGGCTTCTCGAGCACCGGCGGGACGCCGCGCCTCTACGCGGCCGGTCGCTACGCGGCGGGCGTGTACCAGTGGAACGGCGGCGCCTGGAGCGTCCCGGGCGGCGGGATCGGCGGCGAAGGGATGGCGCTGCTCGAGCACGACGACGGCTCGGGGCTGCGCCTGTTCGTCGGCGGCAACTTCCCGCTGGGCGGACCTGCGCCCGGCAACCGCATCGCCGCCTGGAACGGCACGAGCTGGGCGGCGCTCGCCAGCGGGATGAACAACAACGTCCACGCCCTGGCCCGCTACGACGAGGGCGCGGGGACGCTGCTCTTCGCCGGCGGCGATTTCACGACGGCGGGCGGCCTCGCCGCGCCGGGCATCGCGCGCTGGAACGGCAGCTCCTGGTCCGCGCTGGGAGGCAGCGTGATCGGCAGCGTGCTGGCCCTGAGCGCCTACGACGACGGCAACGGAGAGCAGCTCTACGCCGGCGGCACGATCACGTCCGCGGGCGGCACGCCCGTGCTGTACCTGGCGCGCTGGAACGGCACGAGCTGGAGCAACGTGCCCGGCGGCGGCGCGAACGGAGCGGTGCTCGCGCTGCACGTGCACGACGACGGGCGCGGACCGGCGCTGTACGTCGGCGGCGGCTTCGGCACGATCGGCGGGATCACGGCCTACAACGTCGCGCGCTACGACGGCGCGTGGGAATCGGTCGACGGAGGCACCGACGGCGTGGTGAGGACCTTCGCCTCCTTCGACGACGACGGCGACGGCGACCTCGAGCTCTTCGCCGGCGGCGGCTTCCAAGCCACGGGCGCCGTCGCCAGCGGCTACGTCGCGCGCCTGGCCGGCTGCCTGCACCACACCGCCTTCTGCTTCGGCGACGGCGCGCTGGCCGACCACACGACGCCCTGCCCCTGCGGCAACAACGGCGCGGCCGGCCGCGGCTGCGCCCACAGCTTCAGCGCGGCCGGGGCCAGGCTGGCGGCGACGGGGAACACCAACCCGGACACGCTGCAGCTGCAGTCGTCGAACACGCCCGCGAATTCGTTCACGCTGTTCCTGCAACACGACGCGGGCGGCGACGCGAGCTTCCACGACGGCGTCCTGTGCGCCGGCGGCACGCTCATCCGGCTGCGCGGTCGCAACGCCGCGGGTGGCGCGGCAGCCTTCCCCGACCCGAGCTTCCCCAACGACGCGACGCTGACGCTCTCGCAGCGCGGCCAGGTGACGCCGGGCAGCGGCGCCGTGCGCCACTACGCGGCCTTCTACCGCAACGCGTCGACGACCTTCTGCCCGCCGGCGACGGCCAACGTCACCAACGGGATCCGCGTCGTCTGGTAGCCCCTTCGGGCCGCCCGGCAGTTTCCTGCCACGCCACCGGACCCCCGCGGCAACATGGAGGGTCGCCATGGGTCCCCACCCCTCAGCCGCCGCCGCGGCCACGCTTGGAATCTGCCTCGTGGCCCTCTCGCCGGCCCTCGAGGCCCAATCCCCGAGCTGGTCGCCGGGCTTCGCCGCCCCCGGGTTGCCGGGCAAGCGGCCGACGCACGTCGTCTACGCCGACCTCGGCGCGGGCGAGCTGCTCTACATCGCCGCCGAGAGCCCGCCGACCCCATTGCACATCTTCTCGTGGGACGGCGCGCGGCTGGAGCCCGTCTTCGTCGCGCCGGGCGCCTCGACGACCTGCTCGGCGCTGACCGTCGGCGACGACGGCGGCGGGATCGCGCTCTTCGCCGCGGTGCGCATCGCCGGCACGAGCACGCAGCTCTGGCGCATCGACGGCGCCGGCGCGGCGCTGACGGGCGTCGCCGTCGGGCTGTCCTTCCCGGGGCCGGTCGCCGACCTGGAGTTCATCGACCTCGGGCTGGGGCCGGTGCTGCACGCCTGCGGCTCGCTGACGTCGATCAGCGGCCAGCCGGCCGACCGCATCGCGAGTTGGAACGGCACGAGCTGGTCGGCGGTCGGTGCGGGACTGCCCGCGCCGGTCGGCAGCCTCGAGCCCTTCGACAGCGGCGCCGGGCTGCAGCTGCACGCCGGCCTCGACTGGACGGGATCGGGCTTCACGAGCGCCGTCGTCCGCTGGGACGGCGCGAGCTGGATCGCCTGCGACGGCAGCGTCACCGGCCGGATCGACGGCGGGCTCGAGAGCTTCGACTTCGGCGCGGGGCCGGTGCTGCTCGCCGGCGGCGCGATCTTCAGCGGCCCCACGTCCAGCGGCCTCGGCGTGTGGAACGGCAGCTCGTGGAGCCTGATCGCGAGTCAGACCACGATCGTCTACGACATCGCGCGCGCCGACTTCGGCGCCGGCACGCAGTGCTTCCTCGGCAGCTTCGCCCCCTCGCCGCTGGCGATCTTCGACGGCACGACGTCCCTGCCGCTGCCCGGACCCGTCCCGAACCAGGAGCTCGAGCAGATCGCCGTCGGCGCGCCGGGCGGCGTGACGCGGATCGCCGCCGCCGGCAGCTTCTCGACCATCGGCAACCTGCGCGCGGCGGCGATCGCGACCTGGGACGGCGCCTGGCACGCGCTGGGCCACGGCTTCGAAGGCGCAGTCAACGCGCTGGCCGTCGCCGACTTCGGCGCCGGTCCCGTGCTGCACGCGGCGGGCACGTTGTTCGTCACCGGCGTCGGCGTCCCGCGGCGCGTCGCGGCGCGCAGCGGGCCGGGCTTCGCGCCGCTGACCGAACCCTTCGGCCAGGGCTTCGACGTCTTCGAGCTCGGCGCGGCCGACCTCGGCGCGGGCACGCAGCTCTTCGCGGCCGGCAACTTCCTCGCGGTCCACGGCGCCGCGAACACGGCCGGCCTGGGGGCCTGGAACGGCAGCACCTGGTCCGGCGTCGGCGGCAGCCTGCACGGCGAGGGCTACGCGCTGCGCGCTCACGACGACGGCGCGGGGCTGCGGCTCTTCGCCGGCGGCAACTTCAATCAGGGCGCGGGCGGGCCGGGCAACCGCATCGCGGCCTGGAACGGCAGCGCCTGGGACGCGCTCGGCGGCGGCATGGACGGCCTGGTCACGGCGCTGGCCGTGCACGACGAGGGCGGCGGAGCGCAGCTCTACGCCGGCGGCACCTTTCTCAACGCGGGTGGCGCGCCGGCGGCGCGCATCGCGCGCTGGGACGGGGCGTCGTGGAGTCCGCTCGGGAGCGGCGTCAACAACCAGGTGCTGGCGCTGGCGAGCTTCGACGACGGCGCGGGCGCCATGCTCTACGCCGGCGGCACCTTCACCGTCGCGGGCGGCACGCCGGTCTCGTTCCTGGCGCGCTGGAACGGCACGTCGTGGAGCGACGTCCCGGGCGGCGGCTCGAACGGCGCGATCCTGGCCTTGCACGTCCACGACGACGGCCGCGGGCCCGCGCTCTACGTCGGCGGCGGCTTCGGCACGCTCGGCGGCATCACCGCGTACAACATCGCGCGCTTCGACGGCACGACGTGGGAAGCGGTCGACGGCGGCTTCGACGGCGTCGTGCGCGACCTGGCCTCGGTCGACGACGACGGCGACGGCGACGCGGAGCTCTTCGCCGGCGGCGGCTTCACGGCCACCGCGAGCGTCGCCTCCGGCCGCATCGCGCGCCTCGAGGGCCGGCCGCACTACACCTCTTTCTGCTTCGGCGACGGCACGCTCGCCGACCACACGACGGCCTGTCCGTGCGGCAACGACGGCGCCGCGGGGCACGGCTGCGCCAACCCCTTCGACGCCAGCGGCGCGCTGCTCGGCGCCAGCGGCTCGACGAACCCCGACACGCTGGAGCTCGCCGGCTCGAACATGCCGCTCTCGGCCTTCGGCATCTACCTGCAGCACGATGCGCTCGACGACCGCGTGTTCCACGACGGCGTGATCTGCGCCGGCGGCAACCTGATCCGCCTGCGCAACCGCAGCGCGGTCGGCGGCAGCAGCACGTACCCGAACTCGACCGACACGCAGACCGTCTCGCAGCGCGGCCTGGTGACGCCCGGCTCGGGCGCGACGCGCTACTATTCGTTGTTCTACCGCTCCGCCTCCCCGACGTTCTGCCCGCCGGCGACGGCCAACGTCACCAACGGCCTGCGCGTGATCTGGTGATCCCCATGCTCAGCAACCGACTCCAGGCCCTGGTCGTGTCCCTGCTCGCGCTGCCCGCCGCCGCGCAGGCTCCGTGCGGCTCGTTCTCGGGCGAGTTCGCCGGCCCGGGCTACTCGGTGACCGGCGCGGCCGTCGTCGACTTCGGCAGCGGACCGAGCCTCTACGTCTCCGACCTGCCGCTCGTCAGCCCGCCGTTCACCGTCGGCGGGCGCGTCCAGCGCTGGACGGGCGACGCGTGGGATCCCTCGCTGCTGGTGCTGCCCGTCGGCGGCCTGAGCCGCAGCGTGACCCAGTTGATCGCCGGCGACGACGGTTCGGGGCCGGCGCTGTTCGCGGTCGAGACGCAGGCTCTGCCCGCCGCGAGCGTGATCTGGCGCTTCGACGGGCTGGCTTGGGCGCAGATCGGGAGCTTGAACGGCTACTCGGAGCTCAAGCTGCTCGACGACGGCGGCGGCGCGGCGTGGATCGCCTTCGGCAGCTTCTCGACCATCGACGGCCTCGCGGTCCCGCGCGTCGGGCGCTGGAACGGCACGAGCTGGAGCGGCTACGCCGGCGGCCCGCCCGCGGTGCCGGGCGACGTGACCAGCTTCGACCCGGGCTCCGGTCCGCGGCTGCACGTCGGGATGCAGACTTCGGCGTCCGTCGCGGTCTGGAACGGCAGCAGCTGGGCGCCGCTCGGTCCCGCGCTCGGCGGCAGCGTGTACGAGCTCGAGGTCTTCGACCCGGGCAGCGGGCCGACGCTCTACGCCGGGACGGTGCTGCACGGGGGCACCACCGCGAACGGGCTCTACCGGTGGAACGGCAGCGCGTGGACGCTCGTCCCGGGGCTCGACGAGGACGTCGAGGTCCTGACGGTCGCCGACCTCGGCGCGGGTCCGCGGCTCTTGGTCGCCGGCGACCTCGCGCTCGGCGGCGCGCCCGTGCTGCCGCGCGTCGCGAGCTACGACGGCACGACGATCACGGCGCTCGGCGGGACGATGGACCGCCCGCCCGGTGCCTTGACGACCTGGGCGAGCCCCTCCGGTCTGCAACTCCTCGCCACGCGCTTCACCACGCTGACGGAGGGCCGGGGGACCAACGGAATGGCGCTGTGGAACGGCAGCTCCTGGTCCGGCCTCGGCCAGGGCCTCAACGCCCCGGTGCGCGCGCTGGCCGTGCACGACAGCGGTGCGGGGGACGAGCTCGTCGTCGGCGGTGAGTTCACGCGCCCCGAGAACAGCCTGCCCTGCGCGTCCGTCGCGCGCTGGAACGGCGCCGGCTGCGCGCCGCTCGCGGGCGGCCTGCCCGAGGGCGTGCAGTCGCTGGCGAGCGTCGCGGTCGCCGGCACGCCGACGCTCTTCGCGGGCGGCGACTTCTGGAGCCAGGGCGCGACCTTCTACGGCGGCATGGCGCAGTGGAACGGCACGAGCTGGGCCCCGGTGGCGAACGGGGTCTTCGGCGAAGCGCGCGCGCTGGCCGGCTTCGACGACGGCTCCGGGTTGCGGCTCTGCGCGGGCGGCAGCTTCACCCTCGGCGGCGGCGGACCGGGCAACTCGATCGCGGCCTGGAACGGCAGCGCCTGGGCGCCGCTGGGCACGGGCCTGGACGCCAGCGTTTCCGCGCTCGCGATCTTCGACGAGGGCGCGGGTGCCACGCTCTTCGCGGGCGGCGCGTTCACGACCGCAGGCGGCGCGAGCGCGCCGCGCCTCGCGCGCTGGAACGGCAGCGCCTGGTCCGACGTCGGCGGCGGCTTCGCCAACGGCGAGGTGCTCGCGCTGTGCAGCTTCGACGACGGCGCGGGGGAGCAGCTGTACGCCGGCGGCACCTTCACCGACGCGGGCGGCGTGCCGGTCAGCTACCTCGCGCGCTGGAACGGCAGCGCGTGGAGCGACCTGCCCGGCGGCGGAGCGAACGGCGTGGTCTTCGCGCTGCACGTCCACGACGACGGACGCGGACCGGCGCTGTACGTCGGCGGCGGCTTCTCCACGGCGGGCGGCATCACCGCCTACAACGTCGCGCGCTTCGACGGCGCCACGTGGGAAGCGGTCGACGGCGGCCTCGACGGGCCGGTGCGCGCGATCGGTTCCTTCGACGACGACGGCGACGGCGACCAGGAGCTCTTCCTGGGCGGCGAGTTCACGCACACGGCGACGCGCGCCAGCGTGCGCCTCGCGCGCCTCGAAGGTTGCCCGCACCACACGTCGTTCTGCTCGGGCGACGGCGCGCTGACCGACCACACGACGCCCTGCCCCTGCGCCAACGACGGCGCGCCCGGGCACGGCTGCGCCAACCCCTTCGACGCCAGCGGCGGCCTGCTGCAGGCGAGCGGCGGCACGAACCCCGACACGCTGGAGCTCGCCGGCTCGAACATGCCGCTCTCGGCTTTCGGCATCTACCTGCAGCACGCGGCGCTCGACGACCGCGTCTTCCACGATGGCGTGATCTGCGCCGGCGGGAATCTCATCCGCTTGCGCAACCGCAGCGCGGTCGGCGGCAGCAGCACGTACCCGAACTCGACCGACACGCAGACCGTCTCGCAGCGCGGTTTGGTGACGCCCGGCTCGGGCGCGACGCGCTACTACTCGCTGTTCTACCGCTCGGCCTCCCCGACCTACTGCCCGCCCGCCACGGCCAACGTCACCAACGGCATCCGGGTCATCTGGTAGACTCGGCACACTGCTCCGGAGGTTCCAGGCGTTCCAGGGAACACCGCGGCGGTCGGCGGCGACCTTCTGGTACCGGAGGTGCGTGATGCCCGCGTTCTCGATCGGTTTCCTTCTGCTCTCGGCCGCGCCGCAGGTCGCGCCGGTCCCCCCCGGGGCCTCCGCCTGCGCCGAGTTCGGCGCCGAGTTCGCGAACCCGAACCTCGGCCAGACGCCGGTCGACCTGTGCACCTACCCGCTGCCCGGCGCCTCGGGCGACGACGGCCCGGTGGTCGTCGGGCTGCAGAGCGGCGCGGTGCTGCGCTGGGACGGCCGGCGCTTCGAGACGCTGCTCGACCCGACGCCCGGCTACCACTTCACGCGCGTGCAACGCGCGACCTGGGCCGGCGCGCCCGTGTTGCACGCGATCGAGGAGCCGCAGCCGGCGGCCAACACGGCCAACGTCTGGCGCTTCGACGGTTCGGCGTGGACGCAGCTCGGGAGCCCGGCCTTCCTCGCGCGCGTCACGCAGGTGCTCGACCTCGGCGCGGGACCCGAGTTGCACGCCGGCGGCGCGCTGATCGGCGCGGGCGGCCTGCTCGACGGCCGCGTCGCGCGCTTCGACGGCGTCGCGTGGATCGACCTCGGGCCGAGCTTCCTCGAGCCGATCGAAGCGCTCGCGGCCTTCGACGACGGCGCGGGCCTGCGGCTCTTCGCGGCCGGCGGGCACGACACCGGCATCGGCGCGATCCTCGGCTCGAGCAACACCGCCACCTGGAACGGCACGAGCTGGACGGCGGCGGGCAGCTCGAACCGCACGCTGCGCGACCTGCAGCTCTACGACGCCGGCGGCGGGCCCGAGCTCTACGCCTGCGGCTGGGCGCAGAACGCGAGCGAGAGCATCCTCAAGCGCTGGAACGGCAGCGACTGGACGCCGGTGCTCGCCATCCCGAGCCAGGGCTACGACCTCGACGTCGTCGACTTCGGCGGCGGGCCGCTGCTCGCGATCGGCGCGAACACGGCCACGGGCGCCTCGAGCTGTTCCAACGTCAGCCTCTTCGACGGCGCGAGCCTGACCTACACCTCGCTCTCGGGCTGGCAGGCCTTCTCGATCGCGGCGGGCGCGCGCGGCGGAGCCCAGGTACTGCACGCCAGCGGCAGCTTCGGCGTGCTCGACCTGGCCTACACGCCGCGCTACGGCGTGTTCGACGGCAGCACCTGGTCGTCGATCGGCCGCGGCCTCAGCGAACGCGTGCGCGCGCTCGCGGTGCACAGCGACGCGAGCGGCACCGACCTGATCGCGGTCGGCGCGCTGGGCAGCGCGGGCGGCGGCCCGGCGCTGATGGGCGCGGGACGCTGGAACGGCACGCAGTGGTCGAAGCTCGCGCCGCAGCCGCTCTACGGCATCCAGGTGCCCGCCAGCGGCCCGGTCAGCGAGCCCTGGGCCGCGCTCTCGGCCGACTTCGGCGCGGGACGCGAGCTCTTGGTCGGCGGCCACAACCTCGGCGGCAACTACCTCGTCGGCCTGCTGCGCCACACCGGCAACGCCTGGCAGACGCTCGCCGCGCACGGCGACGTCCACGCCCTGGGGCGCTTCGACGACGGCGGCGGAGCGCGACTCGCGGTCGGCGGCGCCTTCACGCTGGCCGGCGGCGGCCCGGCCAACCACGTGTACCTGCTCGACACGCAGAGCCTGGCGCTGACGCAGCTCGGCGGCGGCACGGATGGCACCGTCGGCGCGCTGGCGCAGTTCGACGAGGGCGGCCTGCCGGCGCTCTTCGCCGGCGGCTCCTTCACGCAGGCGGGCGGCGTCGCCACCGGCGGGCTCGCGCGCTGGAACGGCACGAGCTGGTCCGCGCTCGGCGGCCTGCTCAACGGCACGGTGCACGCGCTGGCGATCTTCGACGACGGCACGGGTGCCGCGCTGTACGCCGGGGGTGCCTTCAACTCGGTCGCCGGCCTGCCGGTCTCGAACGTCGCGCGCTGGAACGGCACGAGCTGGTCGGCGCTCGGGAGTGGCGCGAACGGCCTGGTGCAGGCCTTGGCCGTGCACGACGACGGCCGAGGCGCCGCGCTGTACGTCGGCGGCGGCTTCACGCTGGCGGGCGGCGTGGCCGTGACACACGTCGCGCGCTGGAGTGCCGGCGGCTTCGAGGCCCTGCCGGCCGACTTCGACGCGCCCGTGACCAGCCTCGCCTCGCACGACGACGACGGCGACGGCGACGCGGAGCTCTTCGTCGCCGGCGAGTTCACCGACGGCGGCAGCATCAGCGCCGGGCGCATCGCGCGCCTGGCGGGTTGCCCGCACTACGCGAGCTTCTGCGCCAGCGACGGCACGCTGACCGACCACACGACCAGCTGTCCGTGCGGCAACAGCGGCGCCGCGGGCCACGGCTGCGCGCACTCCTTCTCGAGCTCGGGCGCGCTGTTGACCGCCAGCGGCGGCACCGACCCCGACACGCTGGTCCTGACCGCCAGCGAGCAGCCCCCGAGTGCGCTCGGCATCTACCTGCAGCACGACGCGCTCGACGAGCGCGTCTTCCACGACGGCGTGATCTGCGCCGGCGGCACGATGATCCGCCTGCGCCAGCGCTTCGCCTCGGGCGGGGTGACGCAGTTCCCGATCGCGGGCGACCCGTTGTCGATCTCGCAGCGCGGCCAGGTGACGCCGGGCTCGGGCGCGACGCGCTACTACGCGCTCTTCTACCGCAATGCGTCGACGACCTTCTGCCCGCCGGCGACGGCCAACGTGACCAACGGCATCCGCGTGATCTGGTAACCCCCGCGCACGACTTCGCTGCACCCCACGTCCCCATGCAACGCTCCCTGTCCCTCCTCGCGTTCCTGGCCCTCCCCGCGAGCGCTCCCTCGGGCCGCGCGCAGACGCCCTGTGGCAGCTGGACGCCGGGTTTCGCAGCCGCGACGGCGCCGATGAGCGAGCTGCGCGACCTGCAGTCCTACGACGACGGCCCGGGCGCCCTGCTCTTCGCCGCCGGCCGCGACCTCGCGGCGACGGGCACGGGCAGCGTGATGAGCTGGGACGGACAGCGCTGGAGCGACTCGCTGCTCGTCCCCGGCGTGCCGGGCTTCGAGCTGCCGATCTTCGAGCTGCTCTCGGGATGCAGCGACGCCAACGGCCCGTGTCTGGTCGCCGTGGCGCGCACGACGCTCAGCCCGGCGCGCTTCACGGTCTGGCGACTGCAGAACGGGGCCTGGACCCAGCTCGGCGGCGTGCAGACCGGCAACTGCAGCGCGGTGACGTCCTTCGACGCGGGCAGCGGCCTCGAGCTGTTCCTGGCGCAGTACACGCAGTCCGGCGTCGTCGCCGTCGCGCAGGTGCAGCGTTGGAGCGGCGGCGCGTGGACGAACTTCGGGCCGACGCTGCCCGACGTGCCCTTCGACCTCGCGGTGCACGACGACGGCGCGGGCGCGGAGCTGTACCTCGCCGGTCGACCGGCGCTCAGCCCGACCAGTTCGATCGTGCGCTGGACCGGGAGCAGCTGGGCGGGCGTCGGCACGCTCGCGACGCCGGCCAACGCGCTCGAGGTCTACGACTCCGGCGCGGGTGCACGGCTCCACGCGACCACCGCGACGATCCCGGGCACGCTGCAGCGCTGGAACTCGTCGACGTGGGAGTTCGTCGGCCAGAGCACGACCGGCGCGCGCCGCACCGGCGTCGCCGACCTCGGCCAGGGCCCGACGCTGTTCCTCAACCCGACCTGGACCAGCTGGAACGGCACGGCGATCGCGAGCTGGAGTCCGCCCAACGAACTTGGCCAGGGTGACGTCGCGCCGCACGCCGGCGCGATCTACGACCACTCGCGCCAGCTCAACGCCTCGACCGGCCGCCTGATGTTCGGTGTGTCGCTTTTCGACGGCAACACATGGCGCGCGATCGGCGAGGGCTTCGACGCGCGCGTGCGCGCGCTGGCGACCTTCGACGCCGGCGCGGGGCGCGAGCTGTACGCCGCGGGCGACTTCGGCCTGGCCGGCAGCCTTGGCCTCTGCGACCGCATCGCGCGCTGGAACGGCAGCGGCTGGTCGGAGCTGGGCGCCGGCCTCTTCGAAGAGGCGCTGGCGCTGGCGGCCGTCGACGTCGGCGCGGGCGAGAAGCTCTACGTCGCCGGCACCTTCTTCCCCACCGGCGGGCCGCCGATCAGCGCCTTCCCGCACTCCGGCGTCGCGGCCTGGAACGGCAGCGCGTGGGAGACGCTCGCGGGCGGCCTGCACGGCGAGGGCCACGCGCTGGTCGGCTTCGACGACGGCGGCGGCACGCGCCTCGTCGCGGGCGGCAACTTCACCGTCGCGGGCGGCGGGCCGGGCGATCGCATCGCGCAGTGGAACGGCACGAGTTGGAGCGCACTCGGCGCCGGCACCAACGGCGTGGTCAGCGCGCTGGCGACCTTCGACGAGGGCGGCGGCACGCGGCTCTTCGCCGCGGGTACGTTCACCAGCGCCGGCGGGGCCGCGGCTCAGCGCATCGCGCGCTGGAACGGCAGCGCCTGGAGCGCCTTGGGCGCGGGCTTGAACGACGCGGCCCTGGCGCTGTGCGTGTTCGACGACGGCGGCGGCGCGCAGCTCTACGCCGGCGGCACGTTCACCGACGCGGGCGGCGTCGGCGTGCAGCACCTCGCGCGCTGGAATGGCACGTCGTGGAGCGACCTGCCCGGCGGCGGCACCAACGGTGCGGTGCTCGCGCTCTCCGTGCACGACGATGGCCGCGGGCCGGCGCTGTACGTCGGCGGCGGCTTCTCGACGGCCGGCGGCGTCACGGCCTACCAGCTGGCGCGCTTCGACGGCGCCGCCTGGGAGGCGGTCGACGGCGGGCTGGACAACGTCGTGCGCGCCCTGGCCTCGATCGACGACGACGGCGACGGCGACGCGGAGCTCTTCGTCGGCGGCGACTTCGCCAACACCGCGAGCTTCGGCACGGGACGCATCGCGCGCCTGGCGGGTTGCCCGCACTACAACTCCTTCTGTTTCGGCGACGGCACGCTCGCCGACCACACGACGCCTTGCCCCTGCGCCAACGACGGCGCGGCGGGACACGGCTGCGCCAACCCCTTCGAGGCCGACGGAGCGCTGCTCAGCGCCGCCGGCGGAGTCCAGCCCGACACGCTGGTGCTCGCCGGCTCGGGCATGCCGCTCTCGGCCTTCGGCATCTACCTGCAGCACGACGCGAGCGACGACCGCGTCTTCCACGACGGCGTGATCTGCGCCGGCGGCAACCTGATCCGGCTGCGCAATCGCAACGCCGTCGGCGGCGTGAGCAGCTATCCCAACTCGACCGACACGCAGACGATCTCGCAGCGCGGCCAGGTGACGCCCGGCTCGGGCGCGACGCGCTACTACTCGCTCTTCTACCGCTCCGCCTCGCCCACCTTCTGCCCGCCGGCGACGGCCAACGTGACCAACGGCATCCGCGTGATCTGGTAGCGCCGACCCGCCCCATGAAGCTCCAAGTCCTCGTCCCCGCGCTCACGGTCCTCGGCGCCACGCTGGTCGCGGGCGCGGCCCGCGGACAGTGTTCGACCTGGTCGAAGGGCTTCGCGCGCCCCGGCCTGCAGAACGTGTGGGACACCGCGGCCTTCGACTCCGGCGCGGGGCAACAGCTCCACGTCTGCGGCGGAACCGCCAACGGGCGCGGCTTCATCGACCGTTGGACCGGCGAGCGCTGGGAGAACGCCTACACCACGCCGGCGGCCGGGTTCCACCGCGAGATGGGCGCGGGGACCCTCCAGGGCACGCCCGCGATCTTCCTCAGCGATGTGCGCCCCGGCGGCGCGCGCGTCATCGTCCGCTGGGACGGCGCGACGGCGACCGACCTCGGCGCGGTCCTCGGCGGCGAGGTGTACTGCATCGAGGTGCTCGACGACGGCAGCGGTCCCGCGCTGTTCATCGGCGGCGAGTTCACGACCGTCGCCGGCGTGGCCAACCCGCGCCTCGCCAAGTGGAACGGCTCCTCGTGGACGGCGCTCGGTGGCGGCCTGCCCGTCGACGTCGGCAGCGTGACGGTGCACGACGACGGTTCAGGACCGAAGCTCTGCGCCGGCTCGGAACTCGCCTTCGGCGGCCCGAGCGTGCTGGTCCGCAACGGCGTGACCTGGACCTCGCTCGGCGCGCCGGCCTCGCAGTGGGTCGGCGCGATGGCCTCGCACGACTGGGGCACGGGGCCACAGCTCGTGATCGCCGCCTCGGGGGGCTTCAACGTGTGGAACGGCAGCTCCTGGTCGCAACCGAGCGGCGGAACGGGCAGCAGCATCGCGTTGGCGCTCGGCGACCTCGGCAGCGGAACGCGCGCGTACTTCATGGGCGCGTTCACCTCGGCGGGCGGCGTGCCGTGCCTGAACGCGGCCGCCTACACGGGCTCGAATTACGAGGCACTGGGCGCGGGCATCCAGCCGGGCGTCAACTACACCCAGAGCGAGGTGACGTGGGTGCAGGAGGCGAGCGGGCCCAAGGTCTACTTCTCGGGCCAGTTGACGCAGGCGGGCGGAACGGGCGCGCAGAACCTCGCCGCCTGGGACGGCAGCAACTGGTCGGCCTTCGGGTCGGGCTTCAACGGCCCGGTCGACGCGCTGGCCAGCTTCGACCTCGGCACGGGGTCCGCGCTCTACGCCTCGGGCGCCTTCTCGCTGGCGGGCGGGGCGATCCCGCCGCTGGCCGGCAGCGCGCGCTGGAACGGGACGCAGTGGAGCGCCCTGCCGGGTGCGCCGGGCTTCGTCCAGGCGCTGCAGGGCTCGACCGTCGGCGGCAGCCCGCGCCTCTTCGCCACGGGGCGATTCAACACGGCGCCGTACTTCGGCCTGGCGGCCTGGAACGGTTCGAACTGGTCGACGGTCGGCGGCGGCATCGGCAACGGCATCGGCGGCGAGGGCAACGCGCTCCTGGAGCACGACGACGGTTCAGGGCCGCGGCTCTTCGTCGGCGGCAACTTCCCGCTCGGGAACCCGGCACCCGGCAACCGCATCGCGGCCTGGGACGGCGCCTCGTGGTCGCCGCTCGCCGGAGGCATGAACAACCTGGTCAACGCGCTGGCGCGCTTCGACGAGGGCGCGGGCGCCGAGCTCTTCGCCGCGGGCGCGTTCACGCTCGCCGGCGGCGCGGCCGCGAACCGCATCGCGCGCTGGAACGGCAGCGCGTGGAGCAGCCTCGGCAGCGGCTTCGACAACATGGCGATGGCGCTGTGCACCTTCGACGGCGGGGCGGGCGAGGCGCTCTACGCCGGCGGCACCTTCACCAGCGCGGGCGGCGTCCCCGTGCAGTACCTCGCGCGCTGGAACGGCAGCGCGTGGAGCGACGTGCCCGGCGGCGGAGCCAACGGGGCCGTGCTGACGCTCGCGGTGCACGACGACGGCCGCGGTCCGGCGCTGTACGTCGGCGGCGGCTTCACGACGATCGGCGGCATCACGGCCTACAACATCGCGCGCTTCGACGGCGCGGCGTGGGAAACGGTCGACGGCGGCTTCGACGGCGCGGTCCACGCGCTGGCCGCGCACGACGACGACGGCGACGGCGACGCCGAGCTCTTCGTCGGCGGCGGCTTCCAGACCGCCGGCCCCTACGCCAGCGGCTTCATCGCGCGCCTCGGCGGCTGCCCGCACCACACGTCGTTCTGCTTCGGCGACGGCGCGCTCGCCGACCACACCACGCCCTGTCCCTGCGCCAACGACGGCTTGCCCGGCCGCGGCTGCGCCAACCCCTTCGATCCCAACGGTGCCCTGCTCGAGGCCAGCGGCAGCACGAACCCCGACACGCTGGTGCTCGCGGGTTCGGGCACGCCGCTGTCGGCCTTCGGCATCTACCTGCAGCACGCCGCACTCGACGACCGCGTCTTCCACGACGGCGTGCTCTGCGCCGGAGGGAATCTCATCCGACTTCGCAACCGCGTGGCAGTCGGCGGCATGAGCACGTACCCGGACTCGACCGACACGCTGACCGTGTCGCAGCGCGGCCAGGTGACGCCGGGCTCGGGCGCGACGCGCTACTACTCGCTGTTCTACCGCTCCGCGTCCCCCGCCTTCTGCCCGCCGGCGACAGCCAACGTGACCAACGGCGTCCGGGTGATCTGGTAGAGCCGAGGCAGGACTTCCGCGAGCGGACTGCAACGCGCCGCGTTCGGCCGGCAACCGCAACGGTGGATGGGCCGGCGGGTAGGCTGGAGCCTCCAGGAGTACCCCGTGATGCACGCACAACCGTTCCGACGCCTCGTCGCCCTGCTCGTCTCTCTCGCCCCGGTCTCGACGGCCGCGGCGCAGTGCGGGGACTGGACGCCGGGGCTCGCCGCACCGACGGCGCCGCTGCGCACGCTCGAGGACCTCGAGTCCTTCGACGACGGCGCGGGCGCGCTGCTCTTCGCGGGCGGCGAGATCCCGACACCCGCGGCCGCTGTGGTCACCAGCTGGGACGGAGTGCGCTGGAACGGCGAGCTCAGCGTCCTGGGTGTCCCGGGCTTCGCGCTGCCGAGCTTCAGCCGCCTGACCGTCGCGCAGGACGCCGGCGGGCCGTGCCTCGTCGCGGTCGCAGAGACCAAGCCCCCCGCGCCGGCCAACCACGTCGTGTGGAAGCGCCAGGGTGGCGTGTGGACGCAGCTCGGCGGCCTCGAGCTCGGTCGCGTCGGCGGGCTCGTCTCCCACGACGCCGGCAGCGGTCCGCAGCTGCACCTCGTCGCGACGAACACCGTCGCTTCGGTGACCACGACCGAGCTGCGACGTTGGAACGGCGCCAACTGGGTCGCGCTCGGCGCGAGCCTCTCCGGCACGGCGCGCGCGCTGATCCTGCACGACGGCGGCGCGGGGCTCGAGCTGCACGCCGCGGGCGACCAGGCGCTCGGCGGGACGAGCCCGGTCGTGCGCTGGAACGGCAGCGCGTGGTCGCCGGTCGGCGCGCTGGCGACTTCCTTCGGCGTGCAGGCGCTGGCGAGCTGGGACGCGGGCGCGGGTCCCGAGCTCTACGCGGCGACCTACGGGGAGCCGTCGTCGCTGCGGCACTGGGACGGGGTCAGCTGGCAGGACCACGGCAGCTTCGGCACCGGCGGCTTCACCTTCTCGTGGAAGGCGGTCGAATTCCGCGTGCACGATCTCGGCAGCGGTCCCGAGCTCCTGATCAACCCGCAGCGCTGGGCCTGGAACGGCTCGGCCTTCGCGACCTGGCCGAGCTCGAGCGCCGCGGGTGCGCTCGACATCGCGATCCACGGCGGCGAGCTGACCTCCTTCCATGGCGGGGGGACGCACAGCAGCCGGCCGATCACGTTCTACGACGGCAGCGCGACGCACTCGCTCGGCGAGGGCTTCGACGCCAGCGTGCACAGCTTCGCCAGCTTCGACGCGGGCAGCGGACGCCAGCTCCACGCCGGCGGCAACTTCCGCATCGCGGGCACGGGACGGATCGTGCAGGGCGTCGGGCGCTGGAACGGCAGCCAATGGCTGGCCTGCGGCAACTTCGCGCACCTCGGCACGGTGACGGCGCTGGCGAGCGTCGACTTCGGCGCGGGCGAGCGCCTGTACGCCACCGGGGATCTCCTGCCCGACAGCGGCAACGCGGCACCGCTCGTGCAGCAGTGGAACGGCACGAGCTGGTCGGCCGTCGGTTCGCCCAGCGTGCTCGGCGACGGCTTCGCGCTGACCGTCTTCGATCCGACCGGCAGCAGCCCGCGCCTGGTCGTCGGCGGCGACTTCAACGGCACGTCCGGACCGGGCCTCAACGTCGCGGCCTGGAACGGCACGTCGTGGAGCGCGCTCGCCGGCTTGAACTGGACCGTGCTCGCGCTGGCGAGCCACGACGCGGGCAGCGGCCAGGAGCTCTACGCCGGCGGCGCGTTCACCGACCGCAGCCACCTCGCGCGCTGGAACGGCGCCGGCTGGAGCACGGTCGGCTCGGGCACGAACGGCAATGTCCACGCCCTCGCGTCCTTCGGCGGCGAGCTCTACGCCGGCGGCACGTTCACGCTCGCCGGTGCCCAGCCGGTCAGCTACCTCGCGCGCTGGAACGGCACCTCCTGGAGCGACGTCCCCGGCGGCGGCGCCAACGGCGTCGTGTTCGCGCTCTCCGTCCACGACGACGGCCGCGGCCCCGCGCTCTACGCCGGCGGCGGCTTCTCCACCATCGGCGGCATCACCGCCTACGACCTCGCGCGCTTCGACGGCGCGAACTGGGAAGCCGTCGCCGGCGGCCTCGACAACGCCGTGCGCGCGCTGGCGTCCTTCGACGACGACAACGACGGCGACGCCGAGCTCTTCGCCGGCGGCGACTTCCTCCACACCTCGAGCCTCGCCACCGGCCGCGTCGCGCGCCTGGCGGGCTGCCCCCATTACGAGGCCTTCTGCTTCGGCGACGGCACCTACCTCGACCACACCACCCCCTGCCCCTGCGGCAACGACGGCGCGCCCGGCCACGGCTGCGCCAACTCCTTCGTCCCCGCCGGCGGGTTGCTCTCGGCCACCGGGACGACCAACCCCGACACGATGGTGCTGATGGGCACCGACCAACCCGCGAGCTCCTTCGGGATCTTCCTCCAGCACAGCGCCCTCGACGACCGCGTCTTCCACGACGGCGTCCTGTGCGGCGGCGGCCTGATGATCCGCCTGCGCGGCCGCAACGCAGTCGGGGGCGTGTCGACCTTCCCGAATTCCGCGTTCCCCAACGACGTGACGCTGACGCTCTCCCAACGCGGCCTCGTCGTGCCCGGCAGCGGCAACACGCGCTACTACGCCCTCTTCTACCGCAACGCGTCGACGACGTTCTGCCCGCCGGCGACGGCGAACGGGACGAACGGGTTGCGCGTGATCTGGTAGGGCGAGGTTCGCGCAGCCGCGGCGCCACGGGTGCTCGCGAGCGACTGCGTTCGCATTCCGGCTCTCTCGAAGCGCCGGAAGCCGCTTTGCTCCTCGCTCCCAAGCGAGCACCCTGACCCGGCACGTTCGGGAGCCTCCGGGCCCCAGGGACGGCTGCTAGACTCAACTCGCGCCGGGCCGCGGAGCCTCGAGCCCTGCGCCGAGTCCACCCATGCGTCTCCCCATGATCGCTGCCCTCGCACTCTGCCTGCTGGCTCCCGCGGCGCGCACACAGGGAGCGTCGTGGTCCCCGGGCTTCGCAGCCCCGGAGCGGCCACCGTTCCCGGACTTCGGTGATCACATCGAGGCCTTCGACGACGGCGGTGGCTCGCGTCTGCACCTCGCGCAGAACGTCCTGGGCGCAAGCCGCGTGTTGCGCTGGAGCGGGGTGAGCTGGGATGTCCTCTTCGAGCTCAACACGCCCGGCCGGGCCTTGCAGGGTCCGTTCCGCGCCACGCTCGGCGGCGTCCCGCGGCTGCTCTTCACCTACCGGAGCAATGTCGACACGCTGGTGTACGAGTACGACGGCTCCACCTGGACGCTCGACGGATCGCTCCCCTACTACGTCCGGTACCTGGGTGTTCTCGACGACGGCAGCGGCGAGGCGCTCTACGCCGCTGGCTTCGATTTCAGCACCGCGGCGGGCCACGTCGCGCGCTGGAACGGGACGAGCTGGACCCAGGTGGGCCCGACCTTCGCGAGCCGGGTCGATGGGCTCGCGGTCTTCGACAGCGGCGGTGGACCGCAGCTCCACGCCTGCGGCGAGTCCGGATTGTCCCCGGGCAGCGCGGTCGCGCGCTGGGACGGCGTGAGCTGGTCGGCGCTCGGGACCTTGACGACCAGGACCATCGCGCTGGCCAGCTACGGTGGCCGGTTGTTCGGCGCGGGCTCGGCCTTGAGCATGTGGGACGGCAGCAGCTGGGTGGTCGCGTACAACGCGGGCTCGGGGATCAACGACCTGGAGGTCATCGACTTCGGCTCCGGCCCGGTGCTGGCCTTCAGTGGTCCACGCTGGCACCCCTTCTACGGCCTGGGGTTCCTGACGATGCCGGGCGGCCAGCCGAGCGTGTCGATCCCCTTGCTCACCGGCGTCACCAGGATCGACGCGCTGTCGACGCAGCCCCTGCCCGGCGGAGCGCAGCTCGTGTGCCCGGGGTCCATGGAGACGGTCGGAGGCGTGGGCGCGCGCGGCCTGGCCTTCTTCGACGGCACGAACTGGTCGACGATCGGGCGCGGGTTCGACGGGCCGGTGCTCTCGCTGGCGGTGCACGACGACGGTACGGGGCCGAAGCTGGTCGCGGGCGGAGACATGATCGTCGCCGGGTTCGCCGACAACTCCGAGGCTCCGCACAGCTGGAACGGAACGGACTGGTCGCGGCTCGGGTCCTTGCCGATCGTCACCGAGTACGTGGTCGCCAGCCTCGACGTCGGCGGCGGACCGCAGCTCTTCATGGCCGGGCAGGGCGGCGTGGTGCGATGGAACGGCACCAGCTGGGGATACGTCGCGACGCGAGGCCCGGCTGAAGTGCACTGCCTGGCCAGCTTCGATCCGGGCACGGGGCCGCGCCTGATCGCCGGTGGCAACTTCGCGCTGGCCGCGGGCAACCGCATCACGCAGCTCACCGGCGGCACCTGGTCGCCGCTCGGCACGGGCATGGACGATCAAGTGCGGGCCCTGTCGACCTTCGACGAGGGCGGCGGCCCGAGACTCTTCGCCGGCGGCGCTTTCTCCACGGCCGGCGGCGTCTCCACGGGCAGCATCGCGCGCTGGGACGGCAGCGCGTGGAGCGCCCTCGGCAGCGGCACGAACGGTCAGGTGCTGGCGCTGACGACCTTCGACGACGGCGGCGGGCCACAGCTCTACGCCGGCGGCACCTTCACCAGCGCTGGCGGCGCCAGCGTGCAGTTCCTGGCGCGCTGGAACGGCTCGTCGTGGAGCGACCTGCCCGGCGGCGGCGCGAACGGCGCCGTGCTGGCGTTGCAGGTGCACGACGACGGCCGCGGGCCCGCGCTCTTCGTCGGCGGCGGTTTCTCCACCATCGGTGGCATCACCGCCTACAACCTCGCGCGTTTCGACGGCAGCGGCTGGGAGGCGGTCGACGGGGGAACGGACGGCGCGGTGCGTTGCCTCGCTTCGTGCGACGACGATGCCGACGGCGATCCGGACCTGTTCGCGGGCGGCGACTTCCTCGTGACCGGTTCGGTCGCCTCGGGCCGCATCGCACGCCTCGAGGGCCGGCCGCACTACCAGGCGATCTGCTCCGGCGACGGGCTCCTGGCTGACCACACGACGGCTTGTCCCTGCGCCAACAACGGCCTGACCGGGCGCGGCTGCGCCAACTCCTTCCATGCCGGCGGCGCGCAGCTCACGGCGAGCGGCGGGACGAACCCCGACACGCTCGTGCTGTCGGCAGCGGGCCTGGCCATGTCGTCCTTCGGGCTGTTCATGCAGCACGACGCGCCTGACGACCGCGTGTTCCACGACGGCGTGATCTGCGCGGGCGGCAATCTGCTCCGCCTGCGCAATCGGACCACGGTCGGCGGAGCCTGCGTCTTCCCGGACTCGAACGACACGGTCACCGTCTCGCAGCGCGGCCAGGTGACGCCCGGCAGCGGTGCGATCCGCTACTGCGCGGTCTTCTACCGCAACGCGTCGACCACCTTCTGCCCGCCCGCGACGGCCAACGTCACCAACGGCCTCCGGGTGGTCTGGTAGGCGCGCGTCGCGGCGCCCGTGCGGGAGCGCACGCGGCGCGGACGCGGACCGTACGAGGCCGGGGCTGGGCAGCACGGGTCGCGCGTGGCACGCTCTCGGCGTCGTCGCCGCGTCCGCTTCCCCGGGAGCACTCGATGTCGATCCGCCCGCTCGTCCGCTGGACTCCGCGCCTCGCCGCAGTCGCGCTCGCCGCGTCCGTGCGCGCGCAGTGCCCGGAGTGGAGCCCCGCGCTCGCCTTCCCCGGGACGCCCTTCGCGCACGAGGCCGGGCCCGTGCCGGGGATGAACACGGAGGGCCTCGCGGTCCACGACTTCGGCTCGGGGCCCGAGTTGTGCGTCAGCGGGCGGGTGCGCAGCTTCCCGCCGGGGACGCGCACGCGCGTGCTGCGCTGGACGGGGAGCGGTTGGGGAACGCTCTACGAGAGCGCGCTGCAGCCCGCGGACAGCCCGCAGCGGCGCACCGAGCTGCGCTCGGGCGGGCCGGGCGACGGCGGGCTCTACGCCGGCACCTCGGTCGTCAGCGGGACGACGTGGGAAGCGACGATCGAGCGCTTCGACGGCGCGGGCTGGAGCGCGCTCGGCGCGCTGCCCAACGCCGAGCTCGTCGACTTCGGCGTCCTCGACGCCGGCGGCGGGCCGCAGTTGCTGGCGCTGGCGCGCAGCGAGGCCGCGCCCGGCAGCTACGTCTCGCGCCTCCAGGCCTGGAACGGCAGCGATTGGTCGCAGCTCGGCGCCGACCTGGCCGACGGCGCGCGCGCGCTGGCGAGCTTCGACGCGGGCGGCGGTCCGCGCCTCGTCGTCGGCGGGACGCAGGCGCTGCTCGGCTCGAGCCCCGTCGTGCGCTGGAACGGCGCGGCCTGGGAGGAGCTCGCGGGCCTCGACGCGCGCGTGCGCGCGCTGTGCGTCTTCGGCACGCCGGGCGAACTGCACGCCGCCTGCGCGGGCACGCTGGCGCTCGGCGATCCGACGCCGGCGCTGTGGCGCTGGGACGGCGCCGCCTGGAGCGCCGCGGCCGCCGAGCACGGCTTCGTCGCGCGCGCGGCCGTCGCCGACCTCGGTGCGGGAGCGCGCCTGGTGCTCGGCGGCTCCTTCCCCACCGCCGCCGCCGCGCCGACGCTGCGCGTGTGGGACGGCCTTGCGCTCGCGCCCTTCGCCGCGCCGACGAACGTCGACGGCGCGCTGCGCTTCCTCGAACCGTATGGAAGCGGCGGCCTGCTGCTCGGCGGCGACTTCCGCCTGCTCAACACGCGCTTCATGGCCGGGCTGGCGCGCTGGAGCGGCGGCGCCTGGTCGGCGCTCGGCGCCGGCTTCGACGGCCCGGTGCACACGCTCGCCGCGTACGACTTCGGCTCCGGGCCGGTGCTGCTCGCCGGCGGCAGCTTCGGCGCCGCGGGCAACTCGACCGGCCTCGACCACGTCGCGCGCCGCAGCGCCACCGGCTGGGAGGCCGCCAACGCGCCCTTCGACCTGCTCGTCGACGCGCTCTTCGCCGTCGACCTCGGCGGCGGCGCGGCGCTCTTCGCCAGCGGCGCGAGCTCGGCCCCCGCCGCGCAGCGCGTCGCGCGCTGGAACGGCAGCGACTGGAACTTCCTCGGCCCCGACTTCGGCGCGCCGATCCGCGCGCTCGACGTCTTCGACGCCGGCTTCGGCCTGCGCTTGATCGCCGCCGGGGCCTTCACCGTCACCAGCGGCGCACCCGGCCAGCACATCGCCGCCTGGAACGCCGCCGGCTGGACGCCGCTCGGCGCAGGCCTCGACGGCGACGTCTTCGCGCTGGCGCGCCACGCCGACGCGGGCGGTGAGCGGCTGATCGCGGGCGGGCGCTTCACGCACGCGGGCGGGGCGACGGCGCGGCGCGTCGCGCGCTGGAACGGCTTCTTCTGGTCGGCGCTCGGCAGCGGCTTCGACGATGGCGCGGTCGAGGCGCTCGCGTCCTTCGACGCCGGCCCCCTCGATCCGGGAGACGGTCCGCAGCTCTACGCCGGCGGCTCCTTCAGCGCCGCGGGCGGCCTGCCGCGCGCGGCGATCGCGCGCTGGGACGGCAGCACCTGGTCCGACCTGCCCGGCGGCGGCGCGGACGGCACGATCCACGCGCTGTGCGTCCACGACGACGGTCGCGGCCCCGCGCTCTACGTCGGCGGCCGCTTCACGCACATCGGCGGCATCACCGCCTACAACCTCGCGCGCTTCGACGGCGCCGCTTGGGAAGCGGTCTTCGGCGGCACCGACGGCCCCGTGCGCGCGCTGCGCGCCTTCGACGACGACGGCGACGGCCGCGCCGAGCTCTTCGCCGCCGGCGAGTTCACGCGCACCGGCACGCACGACAGCGGCCGCATCGCGCGCCTCGCGCCCTGCCCGACCTATTCCGCGATCTGCGCCGGCGACGGGACGCTCGTCGACCACACGACGCCCTGTCCCTGCGCCAACCTCGGCGCCGCGGGACACGGCTGCGCGAACTCGGTCGTCTCCGCCGGCGCGCAGCTCGTGCCGACCGGCACGCTCCAGCCCGACACGCTGGTGCTGACCGCCTCCGGCCAGCCACAGTCCGTCTTCGGCCTCTTCCTGCAACACGACGCCGCCGGCGACCAGCCCTTCCACGACGGCGTGCTCTGCGCCGGCGGCGCGCTCGCCCGCCTGCGTGGCCGCTTCGCCGTCGGCGGCGTCAGCAGCTTCCCCGACGCGCTCGACACCGCGACCGCCTCGCAGCGCGGCCAGGTCGTGCCCGGCAGCGGCTCGACGCGCTACTACGCGCTGCTCTACCGCAATGCCTCGACGACCTTCTGCCCGCCGGCGCAGGCCAACGTCACCAACGGCGTGCGGGTGGTGTGGTAGGGGGCCTGCTCACGTGACGGGCGCCGGCTGCCAGCGCTACGATGCGGAGGTGATCGACCTGCATCGACTGGCCGAGGAACGCAGCCTCGAGTTGCACCGCCTGGTCGCCGAGCGCGTGCGCGCGGACCCGGCCTGCCTGCAAGAAGCGCGCGCGCGCGTCGAGGGCTGGCTGCGCGAGCCATCCATCCACCCCCACTACCCGAGAGCGTGGAAGCGGCTTCTCGACGGCCCGTTGGCCGAGCTGCTGTCCACCCTGACTGACCTGGGCGAGCACGCGCGCGCGCTGCGCCAGGCGACACCGTTCGCCGGCTACGTCGATCATCGGACCCGCTGGCGCATCTGGCGCGAGGTGCGGGAGCGCTTCGAGGGCGCGGCATGAACCGGGCACAACTCGAGCACCTGGTGCGTGCCGCTGGAACGATCGCCGAGGACACGGAAATCGTGGTCGTCGGGAGCCAGTCGATCCTCGGGCAGTTCCCGGCTGCCGCGCCGGAGCTGTGCGTTTCGATGGAGGCCGACGTGTACCCACGCAACCGGCCCGAACGCGCGGACCTGATCGACGGCAGCATCGGCGAGGGCTCACCCTTCCACCACACGTTCGGCTACTACGCTCAAGGCGTCGGCCCCGGCACCGCGGTGCTGCCGCGGGGCTGGGAGACCCGCTTGATCCCGATCCGCAGCGCCGCGCTGCCGGGCATCACGGGCTGGTGCCTCGAGGTACACGACCTGCTGATCAGCAAGCTGGTCGCGGGGCGGGAAAAGGACCTCGACTTTGCGCGCGTGGCGCTCGCAACCGGCCTGGGCAGCAGTGCCACGCTGCGCGAGCGTCTGGCCGCAACCGAGTTGGAGCCGCGCGTGCGCGAGGTGGTGGCGACGCGCCTGACGCGCGCCGCGATGCCGCGTGTCTGAGCCGCGCGCGCCGCGACATCGGCGGGGCGAAGGGCTATCCTCCCCGCTCCCATGCCGCGCTCCCACGATCCCGATCCCTGGCTGGTGACGCCGCTCGAGAACTTCCCGCCGCCCGCGCAGTGGGACGACTGGACCGAGTACGACGCCAAGAGCTGGCCGCGCAAGGTCGAGAAGCGCTACACGCTCGTGCCGACCACCTGCTTCAACTGCGAGGCGGCCTGCGGGCTCGTGGCCTACGTCGATCGCGAGACGATGCTGATCCGCAAGCTCGAGGGCAACCCGCACCACCCCGGCTCGCGCGGGAAGAACTGCGCCAAGGGACCGGCGACGCTCAACCAGATCCACGACCCGGGGCGCATCCTCTACCCGCTGAAGCGCGTCGGGCCGCGCGGCTCGGGCAAGTTCGAGCGCGTGTCCTGGGACCACGTCCTCGACGTCTTCGCCGCGCAGATCCGCAAGGCGATCGTCGAGGACCGCCGCACCGAGGTCATGTACCACGTCGGCCGGCCCGGCCACGACGGCTACATGGACCGCGTGCTCCAGACCTGGGGCGTCGACGGGCACAACAGCCACACCAACGTGTGCTCGGCCGCGGCGCGCCTGGGCTACACGCTCTGGAGCGGCGCCGACCGGCCCTCGCCCGACCACGAGAACGCCAAGTTCATCCTGCTGCTCTCCTCGCACCTCGAGACCGGCCACTACTTCAACCCGCACGCGCAGCGCATCATCGATGCGAAGATGAAGGGTGCGAAGCTGTGCGCGATCGACGTGCGGCTCTCGAACACCGCCTCGCTCTCGGACTACTGGCTCGCGCCCTGGCCGGGCACCGAGTCCTTCCTGCTGCTGGCGATGGCGCAGGTGCTGCTGAAGGAGCGGCTCTTCGACGCCAAGTTCGTCGAGACCTGGGTCAACTGGCGCGACTTCCTGAAGGCCAAGCGGCCCGACCGCGCGCCGACCTTCGAGCTCTTCGTCGAGGAGCTGACGCAGCACTACGCCAAGTACACGCCCGCCGCGGCCGCGGCGGAGTGCGGCGTCGCCGAGGACGTGATCGTCGCCGTGGCGCGCGAGATCGGCAAGGCCGGCAGCGCCTTCGCCGCGCACATCTGGCGCAACGCCGCCTCGGGCAACCTCGGCGGCTGGCAGGTCGCGCGCTGCCTGCAGTTCCTGGGCGTGCTCGCCGGCGCGGTCGGCACGGTCGGCGGCACCAACCTGAACGTCCAGAACAAGTTCGTGGCGCCGCCGTTCATGAAGCCGCCGCCGCAGGACGTGTGGAACGACCTGTTGTTCCCCGAGGAATGGCCGCTGGCGCACCACGAGATGTCGTTCCTCCTGCCGCACTTGATGCTCGAGGGGCGCGGCAAGCTCGCGGCGTACTTCACGCGCGTCTACAACCCGGTGTGGACCAACCCCGACGGCCTGGTGTGGGAGCAGGTGCTGCGCGACGAGACCAAGATCGAGCTGCACGCCGCGCTGACGCCGACCTGGAACGAGACGGCGCAGTACGCCGACTACGTGTTGCCGATGGGCCACGGCGCCGAGCGCCACGACCTGATGAGCCAGGAGACGCACGCGGCGAAGTGGATCAGCTTCCGCCAGCCGGTGCTGCGCGTGCTGCGCGAGCGGCTGGGCGAGAAGATCGAGTGGACGCACGAGACCAACCCGGGCGAGGTCTGGGAGGAAGACGAGTTCTGGATCGCGCTCTCGTGGCGCATCGACCCCGACGGCTCGCTCGGCATCCGCAAGTACTACGAATCGCCCTACCGCAAGGGCGAGCGCATCACGATCGGCGAGTACTACCAGTGGATCTTCGAGAACTCCGTGCCCGGGCTGCCGGCCGAGGCGGCCAAGCACGGGCTCGCGCCGCTGGAGTACATGCGCCGCCACGGTGCCTACCTGGTCGCGACGGACGTCTACGAGGCGCACCAGAAGCAGCTCGCCGAACAGGAACTCGCCGGCACCGAGATCGACCAGGCGACGCGCACGGTGCTCAAGGCCGGCAAGCCGGTCGGCGTGCTGGCGGACGGCGTCGCGCGCACGGGCTTCACCACGCCTTCGCGGCGGCTCGAGATCTACAGCGCGACGATGGCGGAGTGGGGTTGGCCCGAGTACGCGCTGCCGGCCTACATCGAGAGCCACATCCACCGTCGCCACCTCGACCGCGACAAGGGCCAGTACGCGCTGGTGCCGACCTTCCGGCTGCCGACGCTGATCCACACGCGCTCGGGCAACGCGAAGTGGTTGTACGAGCTGTCGAACTCCAACCCGGTGTGGATGCACCCCGAGGACGCCGCGCGCCTCGACGTCGAGACCGGCGACCTGCTGCGCGTGTCGACGCGCATCGGCTACTTCGTCAACAAGGTGTGGGTCACCGAGGGCATGCGCCCGGGCGTCGTCGCCTGCAGCCACCACCTCGGCCGCTGGCGGCTCTTCGACGACATCGGCACGGACAAGTGGGCCAGTGCCAAGGTCGCGAAGCTGGATCTCGGCGGCGGCCGCGTGCGCTTCCGCCGCGTCGACGACATCGGGCCCTTCGCGTCGAGCGACCCCGATTCGAAGCGCGTGTGGTGGACCGACGGCGGCGTGCACCAGAACCTGACCTTCCCCGTGCAGCCCGACCCGGTCAGCGGCATGCACTGCTGGCACCAGCGCGTCACGGTCGAGGCTGCGCACGACGACGACGAGTACGGCGACGTCGAGGTCGACACGCACAAGTCGCTGGAGGTCTTCCGCGAATGGCTGGCGCTGGCCCGCAAGGGCCCGACGCCCGGCAACCTGCGCCGCCCCCTGCACTTCGCGCGCGCGGTCAGGCCGAGCGCGAAGGCGTACACCAAGGGGTAGGGCTCGCGCAGAGACCGGCTCGATTGCAGTGCCTCATCACGTCCGAACGCAGGTTGCGGTGCGCGATGAGCGGTCGACGGCGCTCGCCATCGCGGTATAGGATCGTGGCCACTTTCTTCTCATGACTGTGCCCGAACGCCACTCCTTCCAAGTCATCCTGGAACGTGATGAAGCCGGCTACTTCGTTGCCGAGTGCCTGACGTTTCGAGCCTGCTATGCACAGGGCAAGACATGTGCGGAGGTGCTCGCGAATATCCGTGACGTGCTCGAGTTGTCAGCTCGGCAGGTGAAGGAGGGTGGACGGATCCTTCCGCATCGATCCGAGATCATCGGCATCGAACGCATCGAGGTCACGCTGTGACGACGATGCACGTCTTCTTCGTCGCCCCCGACACCGGCGTCTACAACCAGCGCTTCGTCGAAGGACTCGTGCGCGCCGGGGCGCGCGTCAGCGGCGTCGGGCACGCGCCGGCCGACAAGCTCGCGCCGGGCCTGCGCAAGCTGCTGGCCGACTACGCGCGCGTCAAGTCGGTGCTCGACGACCAGGAGGTGCTCGGGCACGCGCGCACCTTCGCCAAGAACGTCGCCATCGAGCGCGTCGAGACCATCGACGAGCCGATGATCGAGTGCGCGGCGCGCGTGCGCCAGGCGCTGGCCCTGCCCGGGCTGACGGTCGAGCAGGCGCGGCTGTGTCGCGACAAGCAGGCGATGAAGGACGCGCTGCGTGCGCGCGGCATCCCCTGCGCGGCTTCCGCGGCCGCGACGGACGAGGCCGCCGTGCGCGCTTTCGTCGAGCGCGAGGGCTATCCCGTGGTGCTCAAGCCGCGCGCGGGCTACGGCACGCTCGACACTTTCCGCGTCGACGATCCGGAGGCCCTGACGCGCGCGCTGGGTCGGCTCAAGCCCGCGCCCGAGCGGCCGATCGTGTGCGAGGAGTTCATCTCCGGCCACGAGGGCTTCTACGACACGGTCACCGCCGCCGGCCGCGTGGCGCACGACTTCGTCGGCCACTACTACCCGACCTGCCTCGAGGCGCTGCAGAGCCGCGACATCCGTCCGCAGATCGCCTGCACCAACCGCATCGATGCGCCGGGCTACGCCGAGCTGCGCGAGACCGGCCAGCGCGTCATCGAGGCGCTCGGCCTGGTCGACTGCGCCACGCACATGGAGTGGTTCTTCGGGCCCAAGGGCCTCAAGGTCTCCGAGATCGGCGCGCGGCCGGCGGGCGAGCGCATCTGGGACATGCACGTCGCCGGCAACGAGTTCGACCTGTACCTCGACTGGGCGCGCGCCGTGCTCTTCGGCCGCACCGAGGAGCGCCCCTCGCGCCGCTACGCCGTCGGCTCGGTGCAGATCCGCCCCGACCGCGACGGCCGCTACCGCGGTCACGACGGGTTGCGCGAAGTGCACGCGGCGATCGAGCACGCGCTGGTCGAGTACGAACTGCCGCGCCCGGGCACGCCGACGCAGCCGCTGGAGAAGGGCTGGCACGTCAACACCTGGTTCCGCCTGCGCGACGCCGACTACGACCGCCTGCGCGAGCTGCTCGAGCTGGTCGCCCGCACGGTCAAGGCGCGCGCGGGCTGAGAAGCGATTTCGCTGCGCGCGGCGGCGGCCGGATTGCCCGAAGGGGTAAAGAGGCGCAAGTCCGCTGTCCGATCGAGGTTTTGGTCGCCGCTCTCCGTCCGGGCCCTGCCCGGTGCTTCCACGGTCGCGGCCTGGAGACTTCATGCAGCCCGCCCGCATCCTGGTCGTCGACGACACGAAGGAAATTCACGCCGACCTCCGCAGGGTGCTCGCGCCGCAGGCCAAGTCCGAGGTGCTGGCGACGCTGGTCCTCGAGTTCGCGAGCAGCACGCGCGCGCACGTCGCGACGGAAGCCGCGCTCGAGATCGAATCCGCCTACCAGGGTGCCGAGGCGCTGGCGCTGGTCGAGCGCGCGCAGGCCGAGGAGCGCCCCTTCTCGATGGCCTTCGTCGACATGCGCATGCCGCCCGGCTGGGACGGCGTCGAGACGATCGAGCGCCTGTGGGCCGTCGCGCCCGACCTGCAGGTCGTGATCTGCACCGCCTATTCCGACCAGGGTTGGAGCGAGATCCACCGGCGCCTGGGCCGCTCGGACCAGGTGCTGATCCTCAAGAAGCCCTTCGAAGCGATCGAAGCGCGCCAGGCGGCCTGGGCGCTGGTCGAGAAGTGGCACCAGACGCGCGCCTCACGCCGGCGGCTGCTCGAGCTCGAGGAGACGAACCGCCAGCTGCGCCTCGAGGTCGACCGCCGCACGCTGGCCGAGCAGCGCCTGCTGCACGACGCGCTGCACGACGTGCTGACCGACCTGCCCAACCGTGCGCTGATCAGCAACCGCATCGAGCGCTCGCTGGCCCAGGCCAAGCGCGACGCCGACTACCGCTTCGCGCTCCTGTTCATCGACCTCGACGACTTCAAGGTGGTCAACGACAGCCTCGGCCACCGCGCCGGCGACCGGCTGCTGATCGAGATCTCGAACCGGCTCTTGGGTTGCACGCGCAGCCTCGACTGCGCCCAGCGCCTGATCGACAACACCGCCGGCCGCCTGGGCGGCGACGAGTTCGTCGTGCTGCTCGACGGGTTGCGCGAGGCCGGCGACGCCGAGTACGTCGCGCAGCGCATCATCGAGTCGCTCTCCGAGCCGCTGCTGGTCGACGGCCACGAGCTGCGCCCGATGGCCAGCATCGGCATCGCCCACGGCAGCGTCGAGTACGAGGACGCGACGGCGATCCTGCGCGACGCCGACACGGCGCTGTACCGCGCCAAGTGCTCGGGCAAGAACACCTTCGCCGTCTTCGACGCCGAGATGCGCAAGGAGGCGCTGGCCCGGCTGCGCGTCGAGAGCGAGCTGCGCCAGGCGATCCGCGACGAGCAGCTGTTCCTGCAGTACCAGCCGATCATGGACCTGCGCACCTGCCGCATCCGCGGCTTCGAGGCGCTGGTGCGCTGGCGCCACCCCGAGCAAGGCGTGCTGACCGCCGCGGAGTTCGTGCCGCTGGCCGAGGAGACCGGGCTGGTGCTGGCGCTGGGCGAGTGGGTGCTGCAGGAGGCCTGCCAGCAGACGCGCCGCTGGCGCAGCCAGATCCCGGCGGCGGCGCATCTCTTCGTCAACGTCAATTTCTCGACCAAGCAGTTCATGGCCAGGAACTTCGTCGAGCGCCTGCGCCAGGTGCTCGACGAGTCGGGGCTCGACCAGTCGGACCTGAACATCGAGCTGACCGAGTCGCTGTTGATGCAGACCAGCGCGCACACCGCGCGCGTCATGCAGCAACTGCGCGAGGGTGCGCTCAACCTGCACATCGACGACTTCGGCACGGGCTTCTCCTCGCTGGCCTTCCTGCACGAGCTGCCGGTGTCGGCGATCAAGCTCGACAAGTCCTTCCTGCGCGGGTTGACCGGCGACCCGGCCTACGCCGCCACCGTGCGCGCGGTGATCGAGATGGCCCACGCGCGCAAGCTGCGCGTCGTGGCCGAGGGCATCGAGACGCCCGAGCAGCTCTCGCTGCTGCAGAGCCTCGGCTGCGACCTGGGCCAGGGCTACTACTTCTCGCGCCCGGTCGACGCCGCCCTCGTCGACCGCATGCTGGCCTCCGAGACGGTGCTGACGCGCGCCGGTTGAGCCGCACAACCGGCAGGCAACGATGTCGCTCTGGACGCGCATCTCGCTGGCCCTGCTGGGCGTGACGCTGGCCTTCTGCGCGGTGCGCTACACGGCGCCGCAAGGCGTGCTGCTGCCGGGCTTCGATCAGCTCGAGGCGGCCGAGGACCTCGAGCGCGTCGAGCGGGCGCTGTCGGTCCAGGAGATCGGCAGCCAGGTGCGCGTGCGCAGCGCGGGCCCGGGCCACGGCGCGACCTTCGAGATCGAGCTCTCCGGCCATCCGCAGGACGAAGCCGCCGGCGCGCAGCCGTCGCTGGCCGCCTGATCGCCTGTGCGGCCGGCTCACAGCCGGTCGAGCTCGATCGCGCGCAGGTTGCGCAGCTTCGCGCGGCCGCCCCAGATCGTGATGCCGAGCTTCGCGCCGTCGGCGTGCGCGTCGACCTCGACGGTGTTGACCTCCTCGCCGTCGAGCGAGAGCTTCAGCACGCCGAGCTCCTCGCGCGACATCACGAACGGGATCCAGCGGCCGGGCGTGATCGCGCGCTCGACCGAGCTGGCGTCCTGCAGGCGGAAGTCGAAGCGTTGCAGCTGCGGGATGAAGCCCTCGATCAGCGCCGCGTGGTGGCCGGTCAGCAGCTCGTCGAAGGGCGGGAAGCGGAAGGGCGAGGACTTGAAGCCCGCGGGCGGGTGCGGGCGCACCGCGAAGCCGCGCGCGGCGGTCTGGCGCGGCTGGGCGAAGGTCAGGATCAGCTGCGTGTCGGCGTCGGCCAGCTCGACCTCGCCCTCGAGCCGGAAGCGCGGCGCGAGCAGCGCCTCGACGAACAGCGGCGCGCGCGGCCAGCCGGCGACGTCCTCGGGCTTCTGCGGGCGCACGCTCCGCGCGACCAGGGCGCCCTCCTCGACGCGGAAGTGCTGCTCCGAGGCCGACAGGCCCAACAGGCTCTGGCCGTCGAAGAGCCGCACGACGCGCTCGAGCGCCAGCACGTCCTTGGCGCGCAGCTCGGCCGCCAGCGTCTGCTGGCGCCGGTCGCCGAGCACGTCGTCGAGGTAGCGGCCGACGATCGCCAGCGCCGAGCGCGGCTTCTTGGCCGTGACGCGCTCCTGCACCAGGCGTTCGAGCTTGCGGCGGTAGGTGCGCTCGGCGTCGGCGATCTTCTGGAAGCCGGCCGGGTCGAGCGACTTCGCCAGCTCGGCCGCCTCCTTCTCGGTCGCGGCGTCGCCCGCGACCAGCGCCTTGCGGTGCGCTTCGCGCGCCAGCACCAGCGCCTCGTCCTTGAGGCGCGCGTCCTTGTCCTTGGCGGCCGTCGAGCGCGCGCGCGCCACCTTGGCCTGCAGCAGCAGCGGCTTGGGATCGTCGGGCGTGCGCAGCGCGGCGTCGCGCGCCGCTTCCGCCGTGGCCTCGAGGTCCTTGGCCGCCAGCGCCGCGGCACCGCGCTCGAGGTGCAGGCGCGCGCACTCGACCGGATCGTTCTCGCGCTCGTTGAGCTCCTGGATCGCGTCGCTCCAGGCGCTCTCGAAGGCGGCGTAGTCGAGCTTCAGCGGCTCGAGCACGGCCTTCTGGAACAGCGCGTAGCCCTCGACGTCGCGCCCGGCGCACTGCGCCACGGCCTTGGTCAGGAGGTCGCGCGGCATGCGCTGGCCGTCCGGCGTGTGGAGGTGGCGCAGGTAGTAGCAGACGGCCCAGGCCAGCGAGTACTGCTCGCCGCGCAGGAAGCCGGTGGCCTTGAGCGTGTCCTCGAGTTTCTCGGCGCCCGTCGAGAGCAGCTCCGTCGCGTTGCGCAAGCGATCCCAGGCCGGCCCGCCGATCGAGACCTCGCCCTCGGGGCTGACCAGCGCGCCCTCGCAGTACGAAGCCATGCCCTCGTTGAGCCACAGCGGCACGCGGTGCGCGCCGACGGCGAGCTGCATGTACTGGTGGCTGGCCTCGTGCCACAGGATCGGCCACAGGCTCTCGAGCGGCCGTCCGACGTCGCGCGGGTCGTAGGCGAACATGCGGAAGGTCATCGCCGGCTTCCCGTTCTTCTCCTCGGGGAACTCGGTCTGGATGAAGGCCATCACGCCCTGGTTGTCGGTCAGCTCGGGCAGGGCCGAGAGCTCGACCCACTCGTCGCGCGTCTTGGTCAGCGTGACCGTCGTCTTGCCGATCTGCTGCTTGCGGTCCGTCCCGTAGAACTCGGCATAGAAGGCCGAGATCTGGTCCAACCCGCGCGCCGTGTAGCTCAGCTCGTCGTAGCCGACGTTCGAGCGCACCTCGTACCCGTCCGTGACGATCTTCCCCGCCTTCTTCCACTGGCGGTGCTCCTTGGCCCAGCCCTCGAGGAACGCCCGCGGCCGCGCGAGATCGCCCAACGAGAGCAGCCGCGTCGCCTCGCCCTTCAGGCTCGCATCGCCGACCTTGAGGATGTCGTCGACGGTCTTCTTCGCCGCCGCATGGCTCGGCCGGTAGCGCAGGATGCGCGCCGCGACCTCCAAGCCGTTGCGGTACTTCTTCTGGTTGACCGCGTAGAGCTGCATCGCCCAGGCGAGGTCCTTGACGTACGCATCCCGCGCCTCCTTGAGCTCGCTGATCTCCTTGTCCGCCGACGCGAGCGCGCCGCCGACGCGCTTGAGCGTCTCCTCCCGCACCTTCGGATCGTCGAACTCCGTCTTCTCCCAGGCGTCGAGCGCGAGCACGAGGTTGCACACCTGCCCATCTGCGTCGCCCTGCTTCCCGCACAAGCCCGCCAACTCCTCCAACGCCGCCGCATCCGCGGGATCGAGCTCGAGCTTGCCCTTGACGCGCGCGACGGCGTCCGCCGTCTCCTCCGCCGCCGCGACGGACACGCCCGCCCACGCAGCGGGCACCGACATCGACCAGCACAACGCGACTGCGATCAGCATGGAATCTCCTCGATCCAGACCTGTTTTCGGGGCCGCATCCTACTGCACGCCCTCCGCCCGCCGCCCCCGCCGTCCTGCCGGCGGACTCCGTCCTCTAGAACCGGAAGTAGATGAACGGGTTGTAACTGCCCGCCGCCAGCTCGAAGGCCGCCCCGACGAACACCAGCACGAGCAACACCTCGCCGGCCAGGCCCGCCGTCAGCTTGACCACGCCGTGCCGCGCCTCGTCGAGCGCGCGATACCAGCGCTGCACGCGCGGCAGCCAGTCGATCGACCCGACGACGCCCGCCAGGATCGCCAACCCGATCCGCGCGTCGACCCACAGATCGACGTGGTGGACTTCCGGCAGGCCCGTCTGCAGCCCCCCCATCGCGCGCAGGTAGCCCCACGCCGTCTCGAGGTCCGCCGCGCGGAAGAACACCCAGCCGACGACGACCGTCACCAGCAGGTAGGCGTGTGCCGCCCCGCTCTGCAGCGCGCGCGCCACGGGCACGGGTAACCAACCCCGCGCTGCGCGCTCGACCCACCCCGGACGCTCCGCGTCGGTGCCGCCGACGATGCGCTCGAGCACCAGGAATGCACCGTGGAACAAGCCCCAGACCACGAAGTTGAAGCTCGCCCCGTGCCACAACCCGCACAGGAAGAACACCGTCACCAGGTTCAGGTACGTCCGCGCCGGCCGGATGCGGCTCCCACCCAGCGGGATGTAGACGTAGTCCCGGAACCACGTCGACAACGAGATGTGCCAGCGCCGCCAGAACTCCGTCACCGAGCGCGCGACGTACGGATGCCGGAAGTTCTCCAGGAACTCGAAGCCCAGCATCCGCCCCATCCCGATCGCCATGTCCGAGTAGGCCGAGAAGTCGAAGTAGATCTGGATCGCGTAGCACAGCGCGCCGCACCAGGCGACCGGCGTCGTCAGCTCCCCGACCGGGACGGCGAAGATCCCGTCCGCCGCCTCCGCGACCGGGTTCGCGACCAGCATCTTCTTCCCGAGGCCGATCACGAACCTGCGCGCCCCCGACGCGAAGCCCGTCACGCTGACCGCGCGCGCCAGGATCTCGCGCGCGACGTCCGTGTAGCGCACGATCGGGCCCGCGATCAGCTGCGGGAACAGCGACACGTACAACCCGAAGTCGAACCAGTTGCGCTGCACCTGCGTGTCGCGCCGGTAGACGTCGATCACGTACGACCAGGCCTGGAAGGTGAAGAACGAGATGCCGATCGGCAGGCGCAGGTTGTCCTCCGGCGTCAGGAACACCGCGCGCCAGCCTGAATCCTGCGGCAGCCAGCTCGCCAACGGCGCGGGCGTCGACTCCACCAGCCCGCAGGCGACCAGCAGGTATCCCAGGATCGACCACAACCAGTCGGCGTACTTGAAGAACACCAACAAGCCCAGGTTGAGCACCACCGACCCGATCAACGCCCCGCGCGCGCTGCGCTGCCGCTGCCGCGCGCGCTCGATCCACAGCCCCAGCAGCCAGTTCCCGGTGATCGAGAGCAGCATCACGACCACCAGCACTTCTTCGCCCCAGGCGTAGAAGAACAGGCTCGCCGCGAGCAGCCAGAGGTTCCGCGCGCGGTGCGGCAGCACCAGGTGCAGCAGCAACACCACCGGCAGGAAGAGGAAGACGAAGTGCGCCGAGCTGAACAGCATGCCGCTCGCCCCGCGCCCTCAGGGCGCGCGCACCTCGAAGCGCGTCAGGAGATACGACCCCGGCACCAAGCCCGGCCTGAAACGCACGCGGCCGTCCGTCCCGGGATCCGAGACCTCGATCACCAGCCGGTTCGCCCCCGGCGCGACGTCGCGCCGGATGCGCACGTCGCGCTCGAACTGCAGCTCGTTGCGCTCGCGCAACCAGAGCGCCGCCGAGCTCTCGACCGGCGACTCGAACTCCAGCGCCACCAGGGCGCGCCCGTCGGGCGGCACCGCGTAGGCCGGCAGCACGACGTGGTCGCCCGGGTTGCGGATCTGGATCGCCAGCGCGGGACCTGAAGCCGTCTGCTGCACGTCCAGCTCGACGTTGCCGCCCCGGCCGACCGCCGCGCCCGCGTCGGCGAGATCGAGCACCAGCAAGCTGCGCTTCGCGACCTCGAAGCGCCGCGCCACCTCGCTCGCCAGCGGGATCGCCAGCGGCGGCTCGAGGTCGAGGATGCGCTCGACGTACAGCGCGATCACGACGTCGGGCGGCTGGCTCTCGATGCTGGTCAGGTCGAACTCCTGGCGGCTGATCGCCAGGCGCTGGAAATGCTCGGCCAGGAGGTCGTCGACGTAGGTGCCGAACGAATCGTGCATCAACAGCGCCTTGGGCAGCGCCGGATCCGCGACCTCGCTGCGCACCGAGTGCAGCCGCCACCACTCGCGCTGCGCCCCCGGCTGCGCGCGCGGCGCGGCCGGCACGAAGACCTCGTTGTGCTGCGGCTCGAGGTCGGCGAGGTACGCGGTCTGCATCCACGAGTCCTGGTCGGCCGGGCCGAGCACCACCGCCTCGGGCCCCAGCGGCACGAGCGCGGGGAAGCGCGCGCTCAGCCGCCGGATGATCTCGCAGTAGGCGCGGTACGCCCCGCGGCGGACCCAGTGCGCGCCCAGGCGCGCGTAGGCCGTGTCCTCGCCCTGGTCGAGCGCGCGCTCCTCGGCCAGCGCCGCGCGCAGATCGAGCACCGGCACCTTCGAGTGCGCGGCGAGATGCGCCAGCAACTGCTCGAGCCGGTTGGGCCCGACACGGTTGAAGCGCGCCGGCACGCGCTCGGGGTAGACCGTCTGCTTGGCGGGCGCGAAGACGACCAGGTACTCGATGCCGCGGCTGGCGAGCAGCTCGTGCTGGTGCTCGAGGAAGCGCTGCCAGTTCTCGAGCGTCGCCGCGCTCATCGGCCGCAACCCGCGGTGCACGCTCAGGCCCGGCGAATCGGTGAAGAAGCCCCAGTCGTCGACGCCGACCTCGACGTTGAGGCGCGGCGAGAGGCCCAGCCCGCAGTAGTACAGCCGGCTGCGGCCGCGCAACAGCACGTCGCGCAGGCCGAAGCGGTCCATGTACCAGCTCTCGAAACCCTCCGCGTAGCGCGTTAGCGACGCCAGCTCCGGCTCGAGGCGCGGCGGCAGCGCCGGCCGGCGCAGCTCGTGCACCATCGGACCGCGCGCGTCGGCGCTGCGAAACAACTCGTCGGCCAGGGGCGCCAGCAAGAGCCCCGCGAAGATGAGGCACGTCAGGCGATCGAGGGAGCGTTGGATCGGACGCGGCGCGGCGCTCATGAGTGCGGCCGCGCGCGCACCGCGGCGGCGCGGTGCGGTTGCGGCTCAGGCTGAGGGCGGGCAGTCTAGCAGTCCGTCGCAGGGGTCTGCACCGGCCGCGGCGCGCCGAGCCCATTGCCGGCGCCGCGAGAGAAGTCCAGGATCGCGTGACCTTGCCGACCAGGTCCGCACGTCGCCTGCTCTCCGTCAGTCTGCTGCTCGTCGCCAGCACGCTGCTCGCCGGGGCCTGCGCGCCCGAGCCCGCGACACTCGTCGCGACCGGCGAGGTGCTCGCCGCCGAGGCCACGCTCGAGGCGAGGCTCGAGGCCAGCGAGGAACCGCCGCTGGTGCTGCGCATCACAGAAGCCGACACCTCCGACTGGCCCGAGATCGCGCGCCGCGGCCTGCTGCGCGTGCTCGTGCCGCGCGACCGCACGAACTTCTTCTTCGCCGAGGGCCGTCTGCGCGGGATGGAGTACGAGCTGGTCCACGAGTTCGAGCGCTCGCTGGCGCGCGAGCCGGCCGGCACGCGGCCGCAGATCGACGTCGCCTACGTCCCGGTCGCCTTCGACCGTCTGCTGCCGGCGCTGCTCGAAGGCCTGGGCGACGTCGCCGCCGGCGGGCTGACGATCACGCCCGAGCGCGAGCGCGAAGTCGCGTTCAGCGAGCCCTACCTCGGCGACGTGGCGCAGATCGTCGTCGCCCACCGCGAAGCGCCGGCGCTGACCAGCCTCGACGGCTTGGCCGGCCAGCTGGTCGTCGTCGGGCCCGCGTCGAGCTACCTCGGCAGCCTCGAGCGCTTGAATCAGCAGTTCGCCGCGCGCGGCCTCGCGCCCGTGCGCGTCGAGTCGCCCGGACGCGGCCTGGCGACCGAGGACCTGCTCGAGCTCGTCCACAGCGGCGCCTTCCCCTACACGGTCGCGGACCAGCACGTCGCCGAGCTCTGGTCGGGCGTGCTCGACGGCCTGCGCCTCGAGCGCGAGCTGAAGCTCGCCACCGGCGACCGCCTCGCCTGGGCCGTGCGCCGCGACAACCCCGAGCTGAAGGCGGTGCTCGACGCCTTCGTGCGCGCGAACCGCAAGGGCACGAGCACGGGCAACGTGCTCTTCAAGCGCTACTTCGAGGACACGCTGTGGGTCGAGACCCCGGAGCTCGACCTCGACTCGGACGAGCTGCGCGCGATCTTCGAGCCCCTGCAGCGCATCGCCGCCGAGCACGGCTTCGACTGGCGCCTGATCGCCGCGCAGGCCTACCAGGAGTCGCGCTTCGACGTCGGCGCGCGCAGCAAGTCGGGCGCGATCGGCCTGATGCAGCTCATGCCCGCGACCGCCCGGGACATGGGCTACCCGGACGTCACCGGCATCGAGGACAACCTGCAGGCCGGCATCCAGTACATGGCCTGGCTGCGCGACACCTACTTCTCCGACCCGGCGCTGCCCGAAGCGGTGCGCGTCGACTTCGCGCTGGCCGCCTACAACGCCGGCCCCGGCCGCGTGCGCAAGCTGCGCCGCGAAGCGCCGGAACAGGGCATCGACCCCGACGTGTGGTTCGGCGGCCTCGAGAACCTGGCGCTCGAGCGCGTCGGCAGGGAACCGGTGCGCTACGTCGCGAACATCAACAAGTACTTCGTGATCCTGACGCGCATGCTCGACGAGCGCGCGCGGCGCGACGAAGCGCTGCAGCAGGTCCAGCCGAGCACGCCGCGCTGAGCGGCCGGGCGGGGGCGAGCGCGGCGCAGGCTCAGGTCAACCCCAGCCGCTTCGCCAGGTGGTGCAGGTTGCTGCGGTGGACGCCGAGCACGCGCGCCGTCGCCGCCCAGTTGCCCTGCGCGCGCTCGAGCTCCTTGCGGATCACGCTGCGCTGGTAGTCTTCGACCGCGTCGCGCAGCGTGCGCCCCTCCAGCTCCAGCGGGGAGGGCGGTGCCGCGCCCGCGCGCGCTGCAGGCTGCGCGCGCGCGCGCCCGCCCGCCGACACTTCGGCCGCGTCGTCCGGAGCGCCGCCGTGCACGAAACCCAGGTCGGCGGCCTGGACCAGCACCGGCTCGCCGCCGCGGCTGCGCGCGGAGGCGTGGAGGATGCCGCGCGCGATCACGTTCTCCAGCTCGCGCACGTTGCCCGGCCAGTCGCCGGCCATCAGCGCCGCCTGCGCGTCGGCCTGGAAGCGGATCGGTCCGGTGCCGAGCCGCCGTCGCACCCGGTCCGCGAACTGTCCGGCGAGCAGCGGGATGTCCTGCTTGTGGCGCCGCAGCGGCGGCACCTCGATGCGGCACACGTCGAGGCGGTGCAGCAGGTCCGCGCGGAAGCGGCCGGCCTGCACCTCGGCCTCCAGGTCGCGGTTCGTCGCCGCCAGGATCCGCACGTCGACGTGCACGGGCGTGTCGGCGCCGACGGGCTGGATCTCGCCCTCCTGCAGCGCGCGCAGCAGCTTGGGCTGCACCGACAGCGGCAGCTCGCCGATCTCGTCGAGGAACAGCGTCGCGCCGTCGGCGACGCGGAACTTCCCCAGGCGCGCGCTGTCGGCGCCGGTGAAGGCACCCTTGGTGTGGCCGAAGAGCTCGCTCTCGACCACCGACTCGGGCAGCGCGGCGCAGTTGACGTAGACCAGCGGCCGGTCCTTGCGCCGCGACTCCAGGTGCAGCGTGCGCACGACGAGCTCCTTCCCGACGCCCGTCTCGCCCGAGACGAGCACCGGGAAGTCCGCGCGGCCGACCAACTCGACCTCGCGCCGCAGCCCGACGACCTCGGGACTGGTGCCGATCAGGAAGCCGCCGCGCCGATCGAGCACGTCGCGCACCAGGTCCTGCGCCACGAGCCCCTGGTGCCGCGCGGAGCGCTCGAGCGTCTCGATCAGGTCGCTGGTGCGGAACGCGGCGGCGGCCAGCGCGGCGAGGTGCGCCAGGAAGCGCGGGTCGACGGCGTCGAAGGTCCCCGGCCGGAGCGAATCGACGGTCAGCGCGCCGACCAGCTTGTCCTCGACGCGCAACGGCAGCCCGAGGCAGGCGTGCACGTGGAGGTGCGGCGCGTCGCCGACCAGCCCGTCGTAGGGATCCGGCAGCGCGCTGTCGGCCGGGAACAGCGTCGGCTGCGCGCCGCTGCAGATGATGTCGAGCCGCGGGTGCTCGCTGCGCGCGAAGCGCCGGCCGAGCACGTCGGCCGAGAGCCCGTACACGGCGACGGGCACGAGCACCGCGCCCTCGAGCCGCAGCAGCGCGACCGCGTCGCACACCAGCGCGCGCCGCACCGCGTCGACCAGCCGCTGCGAGCGATCCTCGGCGGTCAGCGCGGCGCTGATGTCGAGCGCGATCGGGAGCAGGTCGTCGAGCTTCGGGCGTGTTGTGTTCATGGCAACACCGTTGTGACATCCACAGCGGCCGCGCGTTGTGAGAACAGGAACACGGCGTCGTAAGTCCTTGTACCACAAGCATCGGTCTGGGTGGCACGCCGCGTGCCCAAGGCGGGGCAGAACACCCCGACCCGCGAGGCCCCGATGACCCAGACCCTGCCCCCCGTCCTCCCCCACACGACCCTGGCCGAACTCGCCGCGACGCGCGCGGGGGCTTCGCGGGTCTTCTACCGGCACGCGCTCGACTTCTGCTGCCGCGGCCGCGTCAGCCTGGCCGAGGCCTGCCTGAAGCAGGGCCTCGACCTCGGCGACCTGCTGCGCGAGCTCGAGGCCGAGACGCCGCTCGCGACCGACTTCGAGCGCTGGGACGAGCGGCCGCTGGCCGAGCTCGTCCAGCACGTCCTCGACGCCTTCCACGCGCCGCACCGCGCGGAGCTGCCGCGGCTGATCGCGCTGGCGCGCAAGGTCGAGGCGGTGCACGCCGAGCGCGCCGACGTCCCGCGCGGCCTCGCCACGGAGCTCGCGCGCATCGGCGCGGAGCTCGAGGAGCACATGCAGAAGGAGGAGCAGGTGCTCTTCCCGATGCTGCTCGCCGGCCGCGGGCACATGGCCGCGATGCCGATCCAGGTGATGGAGCAGGAGCACGTCGAGCACGGCCGCAACCTGGAGCGCTTGCGCGCGCTGGCGCACGACTACGCCGCGCCGGACGACGCCTGCGGCTCGTGGCGCGCGCTGTACCTGGGTCTGCGCGAGCTCGAGGAGCAGCTGATGCAACACATCCACCTCGAGAACAACGTCCTTTTCCCCCGCGCGCTGCGCGCCTGAGCATCGCCCATGAAGAACGAAACCAAGCTGTGGTGGATCCTGGGGATCGTCGTCGGGTGTTCCTTCCTGCTGCTCGGCTTCCTGGGCCGCGAGGTCTACCGCCAGGCCCCGCCGCTCCCCGAGCGCGTCGTCAGCGCATCGGGTGAGCTGTTGATGACCAAGGAGCAGATCCTCGACGGCCAGCAGGCTTGGCAGAGCATCGGGGGCCAGCAGGTCGGCTCGATCTGGGGCCACGGCGCCTACCAGGCCCCGGACTGGTCGGCCGACTGGCTGCACCGCGAGGTGCTGGCGCTGCTGGACGCCTGGAGCCGCCGCGACCACGGCGTCGCGTACGCCGAACTCGACGCGGAGCGGCGCGCGGGGCTGGAACGGCGCGTGCAGTCGGAGTTGCGCTCGAACCGCTTCGACCCGGCCAGCGGCGTGCTGACCGTCAGCGACGAGCGCGCCGCGGCGATCGCGGCCAACACGCAGCACTACTCGCAGCTCTTCGGCGGCGACCCGGCGCTCGACGGGCTGCGCGAGGACTACGCGCTCTCCGCGCGACCGATCACGGACCCCGCGCGCCTGCGCAGCCTGTCGCAGTTCTTCTTCTGGGCCTCGTGGGCCTGCGTCACGAACCGTCCCGGCGAGAGTTTCACCTACACCAACAACTGGCCGCACGAGCCGCTGGTCGGCAACGTCCCGACCGGGAGCAACTTCCTCTGGTCGGTGCTCTCGATCGTGCTGCTGGTGGCGGCCGCCGGCGGGCTGGTGTGGTACTTCGCCGCGCGCTCGAAGGAGGAAGAGCCCGCGAGCGTGCCCCAGCGCGACCCGCTCGACGGTTTCGCGCTGACGCCCTCGATGCGCGCCGTCGGCAAGTACGCCGTCGTCGCCGTGGCGCTGTTCGTCGTGCAGGTCCTGCTCGGCGCGCTGACGGCCCACTACACGGTCGAGGGCCAGTCGTTCTTCGGACTGCCGCTGGGCGAGTACCTGCCCTACGCGCTGACGCGCACCTGGCACCTGCAGACCGCGGTGTACTGGATCGCGACCGCCTTCCTCGCCGCCGGGCTGTTCCTCGCGCCGCTGATCGGCGGCCGCGAGCCGAAGCACCAGCGGCTGGGGGTCAACGTGCTCTTCGGCGCGCTGCTGCTCGTCGTCGGCGGGTCGATGGTCGGCGAGTACTTCTCGATCCACCAGCGCCTGGGCCTCGACGCCGGGTTCTGGTTCGGCCAGCAAGGCTACGAGTACGTCGACCTCGGACGCGTGTGGCAGATCGCGTTGTTCGTCGGCCTGCTCCTGTGGCTGGCGCTGATGGTGCGCGGCATTCTGCCGGCGCTGCGGCGCAAGGACCACGAGCGCAGCCTGATCACGCTGCTCGCGTTGTCCGTGGTGGCGATCGGGCTGTTCTACGGCGCCGGCCTGTTCTACGGGGCGCGCACGCACCTGTCGGTGGCGGAGTACTGGCGCTGGTGGGTCGTGCACCTGTGGGTCGAGGGCTTCTTCGAGGTCTTCGCCACCGGCGTGCTGGCCTTCGTCTTCAGCCGGCTGGGCCTGGTCAAGACGCGCAACGCCACGCGCGCCTTCCTGGCCTCGACCGCGATCTTCCTGATGGGCGGCATCCCGGGCACGCTGCACCACCTGTACTTCAGCGGCACGCCGATCTCGGTCACGGCGGTCGGCGCGATGTTCAGCGCGCTCGAGGTCGTGCCCCTGGTGCTGATCGGCCGCGAGGCGGTCGAGACGCTGCGCATGCAGGGCCGCGCCGGCTGGATGGAGCGCTACCGCTGGCCGATCCGCTTCTTCGTCGGCGTCGCGTTCTGGAACCTCGTGGGAGCGGGCGTGTTCGGCTTCCTGATCAACCCGCCGATCGCGCTGTACTACCTGCAAGGGCTCAACACCACGCCGGTCCACGCGCACACGGCGCTGTTCGGGGTCTACGGGCTGCTGTCGCTGGGCCTGGTGCTGATGATCCTGCGCCGGCTCGCGCCCGAGCGCAGCTGGAGGGACCGGCCGCTGGCCTGGTCGTTCTGGGCCATGAACGCGGGCCTGGTGCTGATGGTCGGCCTCTCGATCCTGCCCATCGGCATCGCGCAGGCGACGGCCTCGGTCGACACCGGCCTGTGGTACGCGCGCAGCGCCGAGTTCCTGCAGTCGCCGCTGCTGGAGCGCCTGCGCTGGCTGCGGATCGTCGGCGACACGGTGTTCCTGTTCGGCGTCGCCTCGCTGGTGTACTTCGTGATCGGCCTGAAGACCGGCTGGTCGTACCAGCCGACCTCGGCGCGGAGCGTCGCGCCCGTGCGCCGCAGCGAGGGCCTCGAAGCGACCTGATTCGCACCCGGAGGACGCCGCGCCGGCCCGCCAGACCAGTTCAGGCGGGCCGGCGCCCGTCTGCATCCCTGTGCGATCTTGACGCTGCCGGGCGCGGTCGGATGGAATCTCTCCCCCCCTATGCCTTACGCCGATTCCCTGCGGCAGCGCGGCTTCGCCCAGACCACGCGCCGCGATGCCTGGTGGCTCCAGCCGCTGGTCGTGTTCCTGGTCTTCACGTCGTTCCTGGTGTACGCCACCTGGGCCGCGTTCCAGAACGCGCACTACACGCACGGGCCGTACCTCTCGCCCTTCTACTCGCCCGAGATCTTCGGCAGCTCGCCGCACGCGATCTTCGGGCCCAAGCCCGAGTGGTGGCCGGCGCTGATCCCCTTCTCGCCCGCGCTGCTGATCCTGTGGGCGCCGGCCGGGTTCCGCTTCACCTGCTACTACTACCGCGGCGCCTACTACAAGGCCTTCTGGGCCGATCCGCTGAACTGCGCGGTCGGCGAACCGCGCAAGAGCTACCTGGGCGAGCGCACGCTGCCGCTGATCTTCCAGAACGTGCACCGCTACTTCTTCTACCTGGCCGCCGCGTTCATCGTGATGCTGGCCTGGGACGCGTGGAAGGCCATGTGGTTCGAGACCGCTGGCGGCGGCACCGAGTTCGGCATCGGCGTCGGCACGCTGGTGCTGCTGGTCAACGTGCTGTTCCTGGGCAGCTACACCTTCAGCTGCCACTCCTGGCGCCACCTCGTCGGCGGCCGCAAGGACTGCCTCTCGCAGTCGCCGGCCTGCTTCAAGGCCTGGCAGTGCACCAGCATGCTCAACAAGAAGCACATGCTCTTCGCCTGGCTCTCGCTGTTTTCCGTCGGGCTGAGCGACGCCTACGTGCGCCTGTGCTCGATGGGCGTGATCACCGACCTGAGGATCCTCTGATGGCCGGCTACGCGAGCCACGAGTACGACGTCGTCGTGATCGGCGCCGGCGGTGCGGGCCTGCGCGCGGCGATCGAGTCCAGCGCGGCCGGCGCGCGCACGCTGATCATCTGCAAGTCGCTGCTCGGCAAGGCGCACACGGTGATGGCCGAGGGCGGCATGGCGGCGGCGATGGCCAACGTCGACGACCGCGACTCGTGGAAGGTGCACTTCGCCGACACGATGCGCGGCGGCCAGTACCTGAACAACTTCCGCATGGCGGAGCTGCACGCCAAGCAGGCGCCCGACCGCGTGCGCGAGCTCGAGGCCTGGGGTGCGGTGTTCGACCGCACCGCCGACGGCCGCATCCTGCAGCGCAACTTCGGCGGCCACCGCTACCCGCGCCTGGCGCACGTCGGCGACCGCACCGGTCTCGAGCTGATCCGCACGCTCCAGGACCAGGGCGTGCACCAGGGCATCGACGTGCAGATGGAGTGCACGGTCGTCGATCTGTTGCTCGACGGCGGGCGCGTGGCCGGATGCCTCTACTACGACCGCGAGCGCGGCCAGTTCCGCGTGGTGCGCACCAGCGCCATCGTGCTCGCCACCGGCGGCGTCGGACGTGCCTACAAGATCACTTCGAACAGCTGGGAGTACACCGGCGACGGCCAGGCGCTGGCCTACCGCGCGGGGGCCGAGCTGATGGACATGGAGTTCGTCCAGTTCCACCCGACCGGGATGGTCTGGCCGCCCAGCGTGCGCGGCATCCTCGTCACCGAGGGCGTGCGCGGCGAGGGCGGCGTCCTGCGCAACAAGGACGGCAAGCGCTTCATGTTCGCCGACATCCCGGAGAACTACCGCTCCTCGACGGCCGACAACGAGGAGGAGGGCTGGCGCTACGTGTGCGGCGACAAGAGCGCGCGCCGGCCGCCGGAGCTGTTGACGCGCGACCACGTCGCACGCTGCATCATGCGCGAGGTGCGCGACGGCCGCGGCTCGCCGCACGGCGGGGTGTTCCTCGACATCTCCTGGATCAAGGAGAAGCTCAAGGACGCCCCGACGCACATCAAGAAGAAGCTCCCGAGCATGTACCACCAGTTCAAGCAACTGGCGGACATCGACATCACCCAGGAGCCGATGGAGGTCGGGCCGACGACGCACTACATCATGGGCGGCGTGCGCGTCGACGGCGACACGCAGATGACCAACGTGCCGGGGCTGTTCGCGGCCGGCGAGGTGGCGGCCGGATTGCACGGCGCCAACCGGCTGGGCGGCAACTCGCTCAGCGACCTGTTGGTGTTCGGCAAGCTGGCCGGCGAGCACGCGGCGAAGTTCGCCAAGGCGCAGACCGCTCCCAAGATCGACGAGGAGTCGGTGCAGGTCGGCATCAAGTCGGCGCTGGCGCCCTTCGAGCGCACCAGCGGCGAGAACCCCTACGCGGTGCAGTTCGCTCTGCAGGACCTGATGCAGGACAAGGTCGGCATCGTGCGCGTCGAGAAGGAGATGAAGGAGGCGCTCGACGGCCTGCAAGGCCTCAAGCGCCGCGCCGCGGCGACCAAGGTCGAAGGCAACCGCGAGTTCAACCCCGGCTGGCACACCGCGATCGACCTGGCGAACCTGATGGTCGTCTCCGAGGCGATCACGCTCTGCGCGCTGGAGCGCAAGGAGAGCCGCGGCGGCCACTACCGCGACGACCACCCGAAGAAGGACGAGGCCACTTTCGGCACCTGCAATCTCGTGATCAAGCGCGGCGCCGACGGCTCGATGCAGCTCTCGCGCCGGCCGTTGACCAAGCTGCCCGCGGAGCTGCAGCAGGTGGTCGAGGAGAACAAATGAGCGAGGTCAAGTTCAGCATCTGGCGTGGCGAGGGACCCGAGGGCGTGTTCCACGACTACTACGCCGAGATCACGCCGGGCATGGTCGTGCTCGACGCGATCCACCAGATCCAGGCCGAGCAGTGCGGCGACCTCGCCGTGCGCTGGAACTGCAAGGCCGGCAAGTGCGGCTCGTGCAGCGCCGAGATCAACGGCATGCCGCGGCTGATGTGCATGACGCGCATGAGCGAGCTCCCTGACGGGGAGAGCGTGACGGTCGAGCCGATGCGCACCTTCCCGCGCATCAAGGACCTGTGCACGGACGTCAAGTTCAACTACGAGGCCAAGCTCAAGGTCAAGCGCTTCGCGCCCAGGAAAGCCGACGCCCCGGACGGCACGCTGCGCATGCAGCAGGACGACATCGACCGCGTCCAGGAGTTCAGGAAGTGCATCGAGTGCTTCCTGTGCCAGGACGTGTGCCACGTGCTGCGCGACCACCACAAGCACGAGGAGTTCATCGGCCCGCGCTTCTTCGTGCACACGGCGGCGCTCGAGATGCACCCGGCCGACACGGCGGACCGCATCCCCGACCTGCGCAAGGAGCTCGGCCTGGGCTACTGCAACATCACGAAGTGCTGCACCAAGGTCTGCCCCGAGCACATCACGATCACGGACAACGCGATCATCCCGCTGAAGGAGCGCGTGGTCGACCGCTACTACGATCCGATCGCGCGGATCCTGGGCGTGTTCACGAAGAAGTGAGACGGCTCTAGCGCACACGCGCCTTGCGCGCGCTCTCCTCGATCCAGCCCGTGTCGCGCAGGTGCTCGAACAGCAGCTTGGCGACCAGTGCGTGTTGCGCGACGCTGGGGTGCTCGCCGGCGGGGTGGACCACCAGGGCCGAGGTCCCGTAGTCCATCCAGCTGAACGGCCGGCCGAACTGCTTGGCGACGTGTTGCTCGATGTGCGGCTGTGCGTGCAGCGTCTCGAGCCCCACGGCACGCGCGGTGTCCATCATGGCGGGCACTTCGTGATCGTCGAGCATCGCCAGCGCGATGCAGCGCACGCCATCGCGCACTGTCAGCCCGTGGAGACGCTCGAGCGCGCCACGGAGGGCCGCCGGCCCATACGCGTGGTGGTAGCGCCGAGGAGCGGAGCTCGCGCTACCGCGTGCTGATACGTTTTCTCGCGCCCAGGTCGAGCGTCGCACCAGCCCGGGCGTGTCGAGGTCCTTGCGCGGCGGGAGCGAACGGAACAGCTCGAAGACGAAGGAGCGCTCCGGGTCGAGCGCATCGTCCCCATCGTGCACGAACTCAGGCGGGTCGTAGTCGTCGCTGTGCATGCCGAGCACCACCAGATCCGGCTGGAGCGCGAGGCCCTTGGTTTCGTAGGTCGCGACCTCCATCGCCGTGTTGTAGCCCGGGACGGCGGTGTTCCACACGTCCCACCGCACGCCGGGGGTGTGCATCGCGAGCCTCTGCCGCAGCCCGTCGAGGTAGGTCTGGCCGTCTGCGACACCCTGGCCGAACATCCCCCCATCGCCCAACCCGACCACCGTGACCACAGGACGAGTGTCGAGGGTCGAGTGCTTGGGCGAGGGCTCCGGTGAGCGGATCCCGAGCGAGTTCGTCGACACCAATTGGCCCTCGTAGCGCACGTCGACGAGGCCGGGCTTGAGCTCGTAGATGATGCGGTCGTCCGGCGAGAGCCGGATGATCTCGCCCAGAGTCGCATCCCCACCCTTCATCGGCTGCAGGGGCTTGGAGAGTGCGCGGGCGAACATGTGCCGGTTGTGCACGTGGGTGCGCACGCGCAACAGCACCTCGCCTACAAGCAGGGCCAAAGCCACCATGGCGAGCACGAGCAGCAGACGCTTCCACCAGTCGATACGTGCCGAGGCCGTCATGGCCCGATCATCTTGCCGGGAATTCCGGCCGCTTGTCGAACCGGAACGGGTCCGCGGGGCGGGTGGCGCGGTTCGCCAGTCGCGCAGGGGCCCGCGCCCCCAGCGCTCGAGGTACGAGCGCTCGAGATGCACCCGGCCGACACGGCCGAAGGCCGCCCGACGTTGCACCAGTCGCGCAGCCTCGGCTACTGCAACCTCACGAAGTGCTGCACCAAGGCCTGCCCCGAGCACATCACGATCACGGACAACGCGATCATCGGGCCGAAAGACCA
>Ga0315912_10000514_pt1 | contig 69519 bp, 66 predicted proteins | sample VfabasoilMG_FD_204469 | JGI IMG/M metagenome (GOLD analysis project Ga0315912, IMG submission 204469) | Garden soil microbial communities collected in Santa Monica, California, United States - V. faba soil | ecosystem: Environmental > Terrestrial > Soil > Garden | place: USA: California... | reverse complement strand
AGCCATTTCTTGAGGTTGGCCGCGAGCGCGTTCTCGCGCTTTCCCGCGCGCTCGCGCTCGGGATGACCGCCCGCTCGCGACTGGCGCGTCTCTCTCGGCTCCTTGTCGGGCTTCTTTGGGCCTCTCGACACTGGCGCATCCTCCTCTGTTGTGAGCTTGAGTACGTCCGTCATGAAGCGCGACTGGTCGTTGGTCGCGAGCCGCCCTGCCGATTTGGCAATTGCCTCGAGCAGCGGCTCGAGCCATTCGTGATCCGCCTTCGAGAAGTCGTGCAGCACCCAGCGCGCGACGAACTCCTTCGAGCCGGGGTGCCCGACGCCGATGCGCACGCGCACATATTCGTTGCCGAGATGCGCCGAGATCGAGCGCAGGCCGTTATGCCCCGCGTTCCCGCCGCCCGTCTTCACCTTGAGCTTGCCCGGCGCGAGATCGATCTCGTCGTAGAGCACGACGATGTCGCCCTCCGGGATCTTGAGGAAGCGCGCCGCCTCGCCGACCGAGCGCCCGCTCTCGTTCATGTACGTGGCAGGCTTCAAGAGAACGACGCGTTTGCCCGCGATCTCGCCGTCGGTAGTCGCGCCCTGAAAGCGCTTCTTCCATGGGCCGAAGCCATGCTCGGCTGCGATGCGGTCGACCGCCATGAAGCCGACGTTGTGGCGGTTGCGGGCGTGCTCGCTGCCGGGATTGCCGAGGCCGACGAAGAGTTTCATGAGCTGAGCCCCGCTCGAGGATCGCCGGCGCACGATAGGCACAAGGCCTCATGGTGAGCTTGTCGAACCATGTGGCCGCAAGACTAGGTGTGGCATCGCCCTTCACCCTTCGACAAGCGCAGGATGAAGGGCTCCTTGGCGAATTGCACTCGCAGCGACGTCCGGCCTCTCATGGTGAGCTTCACCCCGAGCGCGTCGAGGGGCGAACCATAAGGCGGTGGGACTTGCCGTTCCCTCGCCCTTCGACAAGCTCAGGGTGAGGGAACGGCAATATGGTCTTGGGTAATCGGGGCCGCGGGTAAACCCGCAGTGCCTCACTTCTTCTTGTCGCCGCCCTTGGCTGCAGGCTTGGCTGCCGGAGCGGCTGCTTTGCCGGCTGCGGGTTTGCCGGCTGCGGGAGCGGCACCCTTGGCGCCTGCGGCCGGAGCGCCGCCCTTTGCGGCTTCTGCGCCGGCAGCGGGAGCCGCGGCGGCAGCGCCTTCGGCGCCCTCAGCAGCGGCAGCAGCGGCGACGGGCGTCTCTTCCTCTTCCTTCTTGGCGCCGGCAATGGTGGCGACCGTGAAGTCACGGCCCTGAATGACCGACTTGACCCCGTCGGGAAGCTTGATCGCCGAGATGTGCACCGAGCGGCCGATGTCGAGGCCCTCAAGGTTGACCTCGAAGAACAGCGGGATGCGGTCGTAGGGCGTGTAGACGTCGATGTCGTGGCGCACGATGTTGAGCACGCCGCCGCGCTTCAGGCCGGGCGAGAGGCCCTGATTGACGAAGCGGACCGGCACGGCGACCTTGATGACCCCGTCCTTGCCGATGCGCAGGAAGTCGACATGGAGCGGCAGATCCTTCACGGGGTCGACCTGCACCTCGCGCGGGATGACGCGGGTCTTGGTCGAGCCGACGACGACATCAAACACGGTCGAGGTGAAGTGGCCCTTGAGGACCTGCTTCCAGAGCGCGTTGTGCTCGAGGGCAATGGTCTCGGCGGGCTTTCCGTCGCCATAGACGACGGCAGGAATGTTACCTTCTCGGCGGGCTTGGCGTGCGGCCCCCTTGCCTGCACGCGGGCGCGCCGTGGCTTTGATCTCGATGATCTCTTGCGCCATGGCATTTTCTCCAATGAAAAAAGGGCCTTAGAGGCCCATTTTTCCGCTCACGGCCTCCAAGGGTGCCGGGCGAAGTCTCACGCGATTGCTTGAGATGGCGGGGTTATAGCGGGGGTTCGTGGCCTTGGCAATGTGGAGAGAGAGGGGCCTCAACCGGCGTAATTCGCGCATCTTTCCGTCGCGGTCCCTAAAGGGAGACGGACTCGCCCCGTGCGAGGCGGTGCTATCGCGTTTCCGGCGGGCGCCGCGCAGTCAGTCGAGGTCGCCGACCCTGGTGACGAGGAACGTGCGCAGCTTCCCGTCGTGCTCCTTGAAGGAGACGTACTCGCCCGGCACGAGGCGGTGCTTGTCGAGCTTGAAGCCGGGCTCGTCGTCGCTCGTGGCGGTGGGATCGTAGTCGAACGCCCAGCTTCCGCCGCGCCTGTGCACCAAGTGGCCGATCTCCGACGGCTCGTGCGGCCAAAAGCGCTTGACGCGGCAGCGGTCGCGCACGTCGTGCCACTCCTTGGCGTCCAGATGGCCATCGGCATCGAGCGGCGCCACGAACTCGTAGCCGCGCTCGGAGCTGCCGTTGGGAAACTCGTGGTCGCGCGCCAGCTCGAGCCTCACATGCTTCAATGCCATTTTGTATTCCCTGTCCGGACGCTAATGGTACAAGCTCTGAGCTAGCCTGTTCCCCTGCCCTTATATTTGATCGACATCAAAATGCAGCATACCTGTCGCTCCTACATCTCGGCCGGCGGCGGCCGCCGCGCAGGCTACGCTCCTGGGAGGGACGATTGAGCGCCGATTTTCTGCTGCGCCGCGTGAGCCATGGGAACCAATTGGGGAACCAATTGGGCGACGAGCTGGCGCTTGCCGCAGGGGGCTCGTGGACGGCCGTCCACGCCGCGGAACTCGACCGGCTCGTCGGCGAGATCATCGGCAAGGACACGGGCGGGCGCGGGCAGGCGTCGATCGACATGCGCGACGTCAAAGGGTTCGATACGTTCGGCGCCTGGGTGCTGGACCGCCTCGTTCGCGACGAGGCGGCGCGGGGGCGGGAGATGCAGATCGTCGGGCTCCCCGCGCACTACCAGGGTCTCCTCGAGGAGGTGCGCAGCGTCGGGCGAGAGCCCGCGCGGCAGGCGGCCAGGAAGGGCCATTGGCTCGATACCTTCGAGGCCGTCGGACGCGCAGTTGCCTCATCGGGGCAGGATTTCAAATCGTTCGCGGCCATGCTCGGCGAGTTCACGGCCGCGCTCGGACGCGTCGCAGTCCATCCGCGCTCGTTCCGCCTTACCTCCGCCGTCCACCAGCTCGACCGCGTCGGCTGGCGCGCGGTGCCGATCATCCTTTTGATCACGTTTCTCATCGGCTGCATCATCTCGCAGCAGGGCTTCTTCCATTTCCGCAAGTTCGGCGCCGATGAGTACGTCGTCGACATGGTCGGAATCCTCGTGCTGCGCGAGATCGGCGTGCTGATCGTCGCCATCATGGTCGCGGGACGCTCGGGCAGCTCGTACACCGCCGAGCTCGGCTCCATGAAGATGCGCGAGGAGATCGATGCCTTGCGAACTATGGGCGTCGATCCGGTCGAGGTGCTGGTGCTGCCCCGCGTGCTGGCGCTCGTGGTGGCGCTGCCGCTCCTCACCTTCCTCGGCTCGATGGCCGCGCTCTATGGCGGCGGGCTCACGGCCTGGCTCTATGGCGGCATGAGCCCTGACATCTTCATCACGCGACTCAAGGAGGCGATCTCGGTCACGCATTTCAAGGTCGGGATGATCAAGGCGCCGTTCATGGCGCTCGTGATCGGCATCGTCGCCTGCGCGGAGGGGTTCGCCGTCAAGGGGAGCGCTGAGTCGCTGGGGTCCCAGACGACGGCTTCGGTCGTGAAGGCGATCTTTCTCGTGATCGTGCTCGACGGCCTGTTCGCCATCTTCTTCGCGTCGATCGGAATGTGATCAGGATGCAGACGAAAGACGATGTGGTGATACGCGTGCGCGATCTCGTCGTCGGATTCGGCGACGTGGTCGTGCTCGATCACCTGTCTCTCGACGTGGCGCGGGGCGAGATCCTGGGCCTTGTCGGCGGCTCGGGCAGCGGCAAATCGGTGCTGCTGCGGACGATCATCGGTCTCATCGCCAGGCGGCAGGGAACGATAGAGGTCCTGGGCGTCGATCTTGCGCGAGCTGAGCCCGAGCAGCGGCGCGGCGTCGAGCGCAGGTGGGGCGTTCTGTTCCAGCAGGGCGCGCTTTTCTCGTCGCTCACCGTGCGCCAGAACGTTCAATTTCCGATGCGCGAGTATCTCGATCTCCCGCAACGGCTCATGGACCAGGTGGCGCTGGCCAAGCTCGAAATGGTGGGCCTCAGCCCGCGCGACGCAGAAAAGCTTCCCGCCGAGCTCTCGGGCGGCATGACGAAGCGCGTGGCGTTGGCGCGCGCGCTTGCTCTCGATCCGGAGATCGTCTTTCTCGACGAGCCGACCTCGGGTCTCGATCCGATCTCGGCCGGCGAGTTCGACGAGCTCATCCGAACGCTGCAGCAGACGCTCGGGCTCACGGTGTTCATGGTCACGCATGATCTCGAAAGCCTGAAGACTGTCTGCGATCGTATTGCTGCGCTTGCGGACGGAAAAGTCGTGGCGACCGGATCGGTGGCGGACATGCAGAGCTCAACCCATCCCTGGGTCGGCAACTACTTCAGGGGCCGGCGTGCGCGCGGCCTTGCGACGCCGGCCCCACAACAATCGCCTTGAGGGACAAGATGGAAACACGGGCACGCTACGTCCTGGTCGGAGTCTTCACCCTCGCGGTGACCGCGGCGGCGTTCGCCTTCGTCTACTGGCTGAACACCACCGGCGGCTTGCAGCAACGGGCCTACTACAAGGTCCAGTTCGAGAATACCGTCTCGGGCCTTCTCACCGGCTCGGCCGTCCTTTTCAATGGCGTGCGGGTGGGTGAGGTGACGGCGCTCGAGCTCAACGCCGAGAGCCCGCGGCAGGTGACGGCGACGATCGCCATCGAGGCCGATACCCCGGTGCGCACCGACACGACCGCGGGCATCGAGTTCCAGGGGCTCATGGGCGCCCCTGCCGTCTCGCTGAGAGGTGGCCAATCGTCCTCGCCGCTCGAAGCAGCCTCGCCGGACGCGATGGCGTCGCTGGTCGCCGATCCCGCGGCTGGCCAAACGATGACGGACGCCGCACGCGGGGCGCTGCAACGCATCGACAAGCTTGTGTCGGAAAACTCGGATCCGCTGCACAACACGATCGACAATCTGAGCAAGTTTTCCGACGTGCTGGGGCGCAACTCGGATCGCATCGATGGAATTCTCGCCGGTCTCGAGCGCATGACGGGCGGCGCGGCGAAGGGGGCGGCGACGGTCTACGATCTCACCGCGCCGAAAACCTTCCCTGCCTTCGAGAAGCCGCCCAGCGTGCAGCTGGTCGTCCGTGAGCCGACGACCTCGTTCGTGATGGCCCAGGATGCCCTCATGCGGCGCGGCGACGGGGGCCTTGTTGCCATCCAGGCGGGCGCCAAATGGAGCGACATGCTGCCCAACGTCTTCCAGTCGAGAATCATCCAGAGCTTCGAGAACGCCGGCTTCCTGCGCGAGGTGATGCGTCCGGCGGACGGGGTCAACGGCGACTTTCAGCTGCTCACGGATCTCAGGGCATTCGAGCTCGTCGCAGGAGCGCAACCGACGGTGGAAGTGTCGTTCACTGCCAAGGTTGTCGCAGCCGACGGGCGGGTCATCGACGCGCGGCTTTTCAGCGCAAGCCTGCCGGCAGACGGGGGCGAGCCCCGAGCGGCCGCGGCGTCGATGGACGCGGCTTTCGGCAAGCTCGTCACGGAGCTCGTCGTCTGGACGGCTAACGCGATACGGGGCGCCTCGCAATAGGACCTTCGGTGGATGGCGGCCTATGCATCCGACGCTAGAGTTGGCGAAGCCCCGCGCGAGTGCTATGCGAGTGGCTGAGGCCGTACCGCGGACCGGGCAGCGGCTCATCGACCAATGGCAGACAAGACGCTCAAGGTGATTCGCGAGGCTACGGAAGCCGACCTGCGACTGGCTGAGTCGCAGATCTCGGCGATTCTGGCCATTGCCGCCGATGCCATCATCTCGCTCGATGACCGGCTCCGGATCACGCTCTTCAACGAGGGGGCGGAGGCGGTTTTCGGCTACTCGCAGAGCGAGATCATCGGCCAGGCGCTCGAGGTCCTCATTCCCTCGCGTTTCCGCACGACACACCACAAGCATGTCGCCGAGTTCGCCGCATCTCCGACGGCAGCCCGCAAGATGGGCGAGCGGCAGGAGATCTTCGCGCTGCGCAAGGACGGGACGGAATTCCCGGCGGAGGCCTCGATCGCAAAGCGGGAGATCGCCGGCAAGCAGATCTACATGGTGGTGCTGCGCGACGTGACGGAGCGCAAGCGCGCGGAGGCGGCGCTGGCGCGCGCCAATTCGGAGCTCGAGGAGCGCGTCGCGGAGCGAACGCGCGAGCTGCGCTCCGAGATCCACCGCCGCGAGGAAGCCCAGGCCGCGCTCATACAGGCGCAGCGCATGGAGGCTTTCGGCCAGCTCACGGGCGGCGTGGCGCACGATTTCAATAATCTCTTGACGATCGTCACGGGCAATCTCGAACTGCTCGGCGACCAGATCAAGGACGGAGTGCCTCGCACCTATCTCAAGCGCGCGGCCGACGCGGCCGAGATGGGAGCAGCCCTCACCTCGCGCCTCCTCACTTTCGCACGGCGCCGGCGCCTCTCGCCGCAGGTGCTCGATCTCAACGATCTGGTGCTCGGCCTGACCGAGTTGCTCAAGCGCTCTCTCGGCGAGCCGATCACGCTCACGACCATGCTGACGGGCGATCTGTGGTCGACGCGTGCCGATCCGAGCGAGGTCGAGAACGCGCTTCTCAACCTCGCCATCAATGCGCGCGACGCGATGCCCTGCGGCGGCACGCTGATCATCGAGACCCGCAACGTTGCCGTGAAGAGCGATGGAACTCAAGGTGATGCCAAGCCCAATCCAGGAGACTACGTGCTGGTCTCCGTCACCGACACGGGCGAAGGCATGGCGCCCGAGATCCTCGAGCGCGCGTTCGAGCCTTTTTTCACGACCAAAGAGCCGGGCCGCGGCACCGGATTGGGGCTAAGCACTATCTACGGGTTCGCCGAGCAGTCGGGTGGCCACGCATCGATCTCAAGCGAGATCGGCAAGGGGACGACGGTCAATCTCTATCTTCCGCGCGCCAACGCAGAGGCCGGGCCCATCCGCGATGGCAAGGCCGATGCCGTTCCTCTTTCGGAGAACGGCGAGGTGGTCCTCGTGGTCGAGGACAATCCGGAGGTGCGGGAGCTCACTCTGCAGCGCGTCGAGGGCCTGGGGTACGTGGCGCTCGAGGCGGAGCATGGGCCGGCGGCGATCCGCATCCTCGAAAGCGGGGCCGAGGTCGACCTCATCTTGAGCGACATCGCGATGGCGGGCGGCATGTCGGGATACGATGTCGCCAGATGGGCGAGCCTTCATAGGCCCGAGGTCAAGGTGCTGCTCACGACAGGCTATGCGGCCGAAGAATCGAAAGCCGATCAAAGCCAACCCGCGGGCTCGCAAATCCTGCGCAAGCCTTACAACCGGAGCGAGCTCGCCGTCGCGTTGAGAGACGCCCTTCGATCGTGAGCACTCAGATCGCGGGCACTCATTGGCGCTTCACCGCGCCCGCAAAGACGTAGCCCACACCGCGGACCGTCTTGACGAGCCGCGGGCGCTCGCTCTCGGGCTCGATCTTCTTTCTCAAACGCGCCACGAGCGCATCGATCGAGCGGTCGAGCGGCGTCCAGTCGTGGCCCTTCAAGAGATCCATGAGCTCGTCGCGGGAGAGCACGCGCCCGGGCCGCTGGACCAGTATGGCGAGCAGATTGAACTCTGCCGTCGTCAGGTCGCAAATCTCGCCTCGCGGATCGCGAACCTCCCGGCGGGTCAAATCGATGGTCCAATCATCGAACCTCAATCGCGCATGATTGGCGGGGCCCGGTGCGGGGCTGTCGGACTCCGCCGCCTGAGTGTAGCGCCGCAGCACGGCGCGGATGCGCGCCACGACCTCGCGCATGAGGAACGGCTTGGCGATATAGTCATCCGCTCCGAGCTCGAGCCCCACCACGCGGTCGATCGCGTCTCCCTTGCCCGAGATCATGACCATCGGCGTATTGCGCTTGGCGCGCAGCTCGCGGGCGATCTTCAGTCCGTCCTCGCCGCCGAGCTTCAAGTCCAGCGTGACGAGATCGATCGGCATCGTCGCGAGGTGAGCCTCGGCCTCGGCGCCGTTCTTGGCCTCCAAGACCCTGAAACCCTCGGCCTCTAGACCCGCGCGAAGCAGTGCACGGATCTCGGGCTCGTCGTCGACGACAAGGACGTGTCCGGCGGGTTGCGTTGACATTTCGATCACTCTCAAGGTCCGAGAATGCGACTTCTTTCTGGCAATCCGGCATTCGGCAAGCGCCGCCACCCGCTTCTCGTTACATCGTGTCACACAATCTTACAAAGGGATCACATCCCTGGGACCCGCGTCGGCTCTTACTGGTCGACGCTCGTTCCACCGGCCCACCTGCCATTGGTGCGGGGAGTTCATTTCTTTCGGGTTGTCATGACCTTGTAACGGAAGCTCGGAATATGAAACCGATCTTGGGGAATGACAACAGGGCCGGACCCGCGGCTGATCGTCAGGCGCCTGCGGCGGGCATGATTAATGGTGCCCTCGATTCTGCCGGGCCGGACGGGGCACGGAGCGCTGAAATTGCGCCTCAACTCGAGCGAAGCCAATTCGTGCTCGGCATCTTCCGCGATCCTCCGGTGGCGCAGAAAGCGCTTCAAGGTCTACTCGCGGGCGAGTTCCAGGCTGGCCAGTTGCTGCTGGTCGCCGCATCGTCGGGGCAAATGTCGGAAGCGCTTGGACCAGGGGACATGCCCCGCATCCACACGTGCCAACTCGACGGTCATGTCGACAATGGTGACTTGCTGCGCCAGGCGAGCGCCGCTGCGTCGCCGTTCTCGCCGCTTTGGCAGAGCATGCGGGCGCACCTCGATGGGCAGGATGGGGCGAAGGGCAGCGCTCCACAACGAATCTACACACAGCTGAGGCACGATCTCGGAGCAGGCGCCGTCGTGGTGATCGTCTCCGTCGATAGGACGGAGGAGCAGCGTAGTGCCGCACGCACTCTGCTCGACTGCAAGTGCGATGTCTTGCTAACACACGAGGTGAGTGCGAGGTCCGGTTGATCTCAGCGCGACTCGCCTGAGGATCGATCGATGACGATACGCAATCTCGAGCATCTTCTCTCGCCCACCTCGATTGCCCTCATCGGCGCCAGCCCTGAACCGCGAAGCATCGGGCGCATCGTTGCCGCCAACCTCATGGCAGGCGGCTTTCAAGGCCCCATCTACCTGGTCAACCCGCGACATAAGTCCATCGACGGCGTGGAGTGCCATGCCTCGGTGGCGGACCTGCCGGCCGCACCTGACCTCGCCGTCATCGCAACGCCGCCTCAGACAATCCCTGCGATCCTTGCCGACCTCGGCGCCAAGGGCACGCGGGCCGTGGTCGTGATCACGGCGGGCCTCGGCCCGGAGCTGCGGAATGCCGCTCTCGAGGCCGCGCGGCCCTATTGCCTGCGCATCGTCGGACCAAACTGCCTCGGCATGATGCTGCCGCGGCTCGGGATCGATGCCAGCTTCTGTCATCGGATGCCGCTCAAGGGCGACCTCGCCTTTCTCTCGCAATCCGGAGCCCTCGTGACGGCAATCGTCGATTGGGCCGCCGCCCGGGGCATCGGCTTCTCGCACGTCGTCTCGATGGGCGACATGGCGGACGTGGACTTCGGCGACCTTCTCGACTACCTCGCTGGCGACACTCACAGCCGGGCGATCCTGCTCTACGTAGAGCAGATCACGCAGGCGCCGAAGTTTCTCTCGGCCGCGCGGCGGGCGGCGCGTGCCAAGCCCGTCATCGTGCTCAAGTCCGGCCGCCACGCCGCGGGCGCCAAAGCGGCGCTTTCGCATACGGGCGCGCTTTCGGGCTCGGATGCCGTCTACGACGCGGCCTTTCGCCGGGCGGGGCTCCTGCGCGTGGGCGAGCTGGACGAGCTCTTCGAAGCAGCAGAAATGCTTTCCTTTGCGCCAAAGCTCGAGGGAGAGCGGCTCGCGATCCTGACCAACGGGGGCGGCGCAGGCGTTCTCGCGGCCGACCGGCTTGCCGACTTCGACGGGCGGCTGGCGGAAATATCCGGGGCGACGCGGGCGGCCCTCGATGCCGTGCTTCCCGCAACATGGTCGAAAGGCAATCCCGTCGACATCATCGGCGACGCCGGGCCCGAGCGATACACAGCGGCTCTGGAAGCCCTGCTCGACGATAAGGGCGCGGACGCCATCCTGGTCATCAACTGCCCCACGGCGCTCGCGTCGAGCGATCTGGCCGCAAATGCCGTCATCACGACGGTCTCGGCGCGCAAGCAGTCCGGGCAGCACGTCAAGCCGATCCTGACCAACTGGCTCGGCGACGGAGCGGCGGCCGAGAGCCGGGAGTACTTCGCGCGGGCCGGAATTCCGACGTTCGAGACCCCTGCCGCGGCCGTGGCAGGCTATATGCAGCTCGTTCGCTACGCACGCTCGCAGGAAGGGCTGATGCGGACGCCGCCGTCGCTGCCGACGGACTTCGGCTTCGATGCGGAGCGCGCGGCGCGCGTCATCGGCGAGGCCATCTCGGCGGGCCGAAGCATGCTCACCGAGGCCGAGGCGAAGCGGGTCCTCGCCGCCTATGGAATTCCAGTCGCCGTCACAGTCACCGCGCCGGACGCCGATGGCGTCGCCGCCGCCGCGGCAGAGATCCTGCAAACGTACCGGGCGTGTGTCGTGAAGATCCTTTCGGACGACATCTCTCACAAGTCGGATGTGGGCGGCGTCCGGCTCGGGCTCACCACGGCGGACGAAGCGCGCGAAGCCGCTCGCGCCATGAAAAAGGATATCGCCCGCATCATGCCGGTCGCGCGCCTCGAAGGATTCGCAATCGAGCCGATGATCGAGCGCCGCGACGCCCAGGAGCTCATCGTCGGCATGAGCGTGGACAGGACCTTCGGCCCGACGCTCCTGTTCGGTGCGGGCGGCACGGCGGTCGAGGTCATGAAGGACACCGCCCAGGCGCTGCCGCCGCTCGATCTCAAGCTCGCCCGCGAGGTGATGCGGCAGACACGCGTGCACCGCCTGCTCGAGGGCTACCGCAACCGGCCTCCGGCAGACCTCGATGCGATCGCCGAGGTGCTCGTGCGCGTGAGCTATCTCGTCTCGAACCATCCGGAGGTTCGCGAGCTCGACATCAATCCGCTGCTCGCGGACAATCTCGGTTGCATCGCGCTTGATGCCCGGGTCGGCGTCATGAGCCAAGCCAAGAGCCCGCGACAGGCGCTCGCGATCAGGCCCTATCCGGCCGAGTGGGAGAAGGATGAAGCCCTGCCCCAGATCGGCGCGGTCCGTCTGCGCCCCGTCCGGCCCGAGGACGAAAGGCTCTACGCGCCGTTCTTCGACCAGGTGGACGCGGAAGACGCCCGCATGCGCTTCTTCACGGCGAAACCCGATCGATCGCACAAATTTCTCGCCCGCCTCACGCAGATCGACTACGCGCGCGAGATGGCGTTTGTCGCGGTGAGCGAGAAGGGCGATGAGCTGCTCGGCGTGGCGCGTCTTGCCGCCGATCCCGACTACACGCGCGCCGAGTATGCGGTCCTTGTCCGCTCCGAGCTCAAAGGAAAGGGGCTAGGGTGGCTTCTCATGCAGCACCTCGTCGCGTATGCGCGACAGGAGGGGCTGAAGGAACTCTACGGCGAGGTCCTGGCCACGAACACGACCATGCTCGGCATGTGCCGGGAGCTCGGCTTTCGCATCGACGAGGAACCGGGGGATACGACGCTGCGCCGCGTCACGCTTGATCTTCGGCCGAGCGAAGCGCGCGCCCGGGCCAGCGGCTGAGCGTCGGAGGCGGCGACGATGGTCTAGCGCGGGTCTTTGTCGTCGTCCTGGATGGCGCGCCAGCCCGCCCCGTCGAGATCCTCGAACTGACCGCTGTTGAGCGCCCAAAGAAAGGCGATGAGGCCGATCAGGCCAAGCGCCAGGGCACAGGGGATCAACCACGCCAGCGCCATCATCGGGTTTGCTCCATCGATGTGATGGCGATGGCGCTGCTCCTCAGCCGCAGGGCATTTGCCGTCACCGCAATCGACGAGAAGGACATGGCCAGCGCGGCGATGAGCGGCGTCACGTGACCGGCCATGGCGAGGGGTACCGAGACGACGTTGTAGGCAATCGCGATGGCGAAGTTCTGGAGCGCCATCCGCTGCGTCGCGCGCGCGACGGCCAGCAGCTCGATCACGGGCGAAAGCGGCTCGCCCTGAAAGACGGCGTCGGCGGCGTTCTGGCTGATATCGGCGGCCGACGACGGCGAGAGCGAGGCGTGGGCCGCGGCGAGGGCCGGCGCATCATTTAGCCCATCCCCCACCATCAGCACCTTGCGTCCCATCGCCTTGAGCTCGGCGAGGCGGGCGATCTTGCCGTCGGGGCGCGCGCCGCCTTCCCATTCATCTATGCCGGCGGCGCGCGCCGCCGACTGCACAGTCTGCTCCCGATCGCCGGACAGGAGCTCGACCTGATAGCCGGCTCCACGCAGAGCGCCCACGACAGCGCGGGCATCGGATCGCGCGGCATCCTCGAACTCGAATCCAACGGGCTTGGCGCCCGTCTCGAAATACCAGAGGGTCGCGGTGCCGCCGCTCTCGGCACAGGCGCCGGCAACCCAGGCCTTGGAGCCAAGGCGCTGCTCCCCCCGAGGGCCTCGCGCGGAAAGCCCCGCGCCCGGCACCTCGATCACGCCTCCTTTCGGCTTCACGGAAAGGCCGCGATCAGAGGCGGCCTTGACGATCGCCTTCGAGTAGGGATGGCGGCTCGCGGCGGCGAGAGAGGCGGCGCGCGCGAGCACCGCGTCGCCGATCGCGCCTGCATTCTTGAGGCTCGGCTCGCCGCGGGTCAGCGTGCCGGTCTTGTCGAAAACGACGGTATCGACCTCGGCCAGGCGCTCGAGGCCGTCGGACGCCTTGACGATGATGCCCTTGCCGAAGAGCCGGCTCGTCGCCGCCACCTGCACGGCGGGCACGGCGAGGGCCAGCGCGCAGGGACAGGTGATGATGAGCACGGCGATGGCGCAGGTGAGCGACTGCTCCCAGCCGGCGCCAGCGAGCATCCAGCCGACAAATGTCGTGGCGCCCAGGATGTGGACCGCCGGCGCATAGAGCCGGGCGGCGCGGTCGGCGAGGCGAACGTATTGGCCGCGGCCCTGCTCGGCCGCCTGCATGAGGCGCGCGATCTCCGCCAACAGGGTATGGTCATCTATCGCCGTCGCCGCGACCGTAATCGGCCGCGCGAGGTTCAACGTGCCCGCGTGAATGAGCGCGCCTGGCGTTGCGAAGCGGGGCACCGTCTCGCCGGTGATCAGGCTCTCGTCGATCTCGGTCTCGCCATCGATGAGCTTGCCGTCGACCGGAATGCGCTCGCCCGCGGCGACCTGCACGCTCATCCCGGGCTTCAACGCACGCGCCGGCATGCGACGCGCGGCTCCGTCGGCGTCGATGACGGTCGCCGAAAGGGCCTTCAAGCCCAGCAGGTTCTCGGCGGCTCCGCGCGCGCGGACACGGACCAGCTCGTCGAGGTAGCGGCCGATCAGGAGAAAGAACGTCAGCATGATCGCCGCGTCGAAGTAGACCTGCTCCGTGCCGCGCACGGTTTGGAACAGGCTCATCGCGGTTGCGAGCGTGATGCCGAGCGAGATCGGCACGTCCATGTTTAGGCGGCGCGCCCTCAACGCGGTCGCGGCCGAGCGGAAGAAGGGCTGCGCCGAATAGGCGATGGCCGGCATGGCAATCAGCGCGGAGAGCCAATGGAAGAGATCCTTTGCCGCCGGGTCCATGTCGCTTGCGGAGCCCGCCCAGACGGAGACCGACAAGAGCATGACATTGGCGGCCGCAAAGCCTGCGACGCCGAGCCGGCGCATGAGATCGTCGGCGCGCCGCGCGGCATGGGCGTCGGCCGTCTCGGTAGCCTCGGCGGCGTGGTAGCCGACGCGATTGAGCTCCTCGATCAGCGCCTGCATGTCGGTCACTTGGTCGTCGAAGACGACGGTTGCCCGCTTCGCCGAAAGATTGGTGCGCGCCTCCGTGACGCCCGGCACCGAGCGCAGCGCGCGCTCGATGGTCGTCATGCAGCCGCCGCACTGCATGTTCTCGACGACGAGAGTTGCGGCCTGCGAAGAGCGCACCTGCGCGGGTCCAGTCTCGTGGTCGCTCCCGCCAACGACGCGCAGCTCGGCTCTCACGGCTTGAGCCATATGCGCCTCCGCGCGCGGTAGACGCCCGTCTCGCTCGCTGCTCCGCTCGCCGAGGCCGTGATATCCGCGATCCAGGTTCCCGCGCTCAGGGCCGCGACCGGAGACGCATAGATGCCCGGCTCTATTTCCGCGAGAGTGATGTTCATATCATCGCGGTTGGAAGCAGGGCGTCCGATCCTCGCTTTGACCGCGAGACCGCGGAGCGGCTCGCCTCCTTGTCCCAGCATGGAGACGCGCACGCGAGCAGGGGTGCCCCCGACCTCGATGCGATCGCTCCATCCGGATTGGGCCTGCTGCTCGCCTTCGGCGATGCGCCGGTTGTAGGCGAGGCCCAGGCGGTAGGCATCGGCCGTCTCGACGCCGCCGAAGGTGCGGACCGCCTGGTAAATCATGATGGCATTGACGCCGGTCGTGACCGCGAAAAATGCGAGCATGCCGAAGAGCACGTGCCAGCCGGTGATGGCCCATGCGCCCCTTCTCTGCTGCCCGGCTGCGGCTGTGCCGACTGCGTTTCTCATCGGGCGGGACTCCGGAATGTCGTGTCGCGGTGCGTCTCGGTGCCATCCGCAATATCGGTCACCGTGATGCGGAAGGGGGTCGGATCGGGTGCAAGCTTCGGCAATGCCGCAACCGGAACCGTGACGTGGAGCTTCAGCGCGCGGAGATTGTCGGGCACGACATCAATGATGGGATCGTCGTGCTCGAAGCCCGAGACCGCGAGCCTGGCACCGGGGAGGCCTTCGGCCGTCAAGCGGAAGCGGCGCACGTCATGCAGCTTGTTCAAAATCTTCACGGTGTAGTTGTTGCGCAGGCTGCCGTCGGAGAGCACGACGAAGAGCGGGTTGCGGTCGGGCAGGACCGAGACCTCGAGGATGGTGCGGTTGGTCATCGCCCAAAGCATGATCGCGGCGACGACAGCCATCAGTCCCGTGTAGAGCATGGTGCGCGAGCGGAAAATACGCAAGCCGTCGCGCGGGCCCGCGTTCGGGTCGTTCAAGTTGCGGAACGTCGCGTAGGCGATGAGCCCGGTCGGGCGGCCGACCTTGGTCATGATGTCGTCGCAGGCATCGATGCAGAGCGCACACTGGATGCATTCGAGCTGCGGGCCGTCGCGGATGTCTATGCCCATGGGGCAGACGGCGACGCAGGCCTTGCAGTCGACGCAATCGCCGCGCCCCTCCCACGTCTGGCCCTTCTTGTGGGCGCCGCGCGGCTCGCCGCGGCTCTCGCGATAGGAGATGAGGAGCGAATCCTCATCGAGCATGGCGCCCTGGATGCGCGGCCAGGGGCACATGTAGATGCAGACCTGCTCGCGGGCGATGCCGCCGAGGAGGTAGGTCGAGACCGTGAAAATGCCGAGGAAGGCGTAGGCGACCGCGGGAGCCGTACCCGTCATGAGCTCCTGCGCGAGCGTCGGCGCGTCGCGGAAATAGAAGACGAGCGCGCCGCCCGTGGCGAGGCCGATCAGCAGCCAAGACAGGTGCGTTGCCGTCTTCTTCCAGATCTTTTCGAACGACCAGGGCGCCTCATCGAGGCGCATGCGTGCGTTGCGATCTCCCTGCCAGAAGCGCTCGACGGCGACCATGAGATCTGTCCAGACCGTCTGCGGGCAGGTGTAGCCGCACCAAACGCGCCCTGCGATCGAGGTTACGAGAAAGAGCCCGAGGGCCGAGGCGACGAGAATGCCGGTGATGAAGTAGAGTTCTTGGGCCCAGATCTCGAGCGGCCCGAAGAACAGTCGCTGATTGGCGAAATCCAGGAGAAAGGCCTGATCCGGCAGACTCGGTCCGCGATCCCATCGGATCCAGGGCAGGAAATAGTAGATGCCAAGCGTCACCACCAAGACGACCCACTTCAGGCGGCGAAAAGTGCCCTTGGCGAGCTTGGGGTAGATCGTCTGGCGGCCGGCATAGGACTCGCGCGCCTTCTTGGAGCCGACGGCCTCGACGTTGAGGCGCTCAACGCCGGGCGCGGCTTCTCTCGAGCCGTTGCCGTTTCCGAACTGATGCGCCGGTTCCATCTTGGTCATGCGAGGTTATCCTGAACCCCAGCCTCTCGTCTGCCGAAATGCGGTCAGCCGGCGCGACAGTTGCTCTCCCGGAGGATCTATTTGCCGCCGCCGAGGGAGTGAACGTAGACGGCAAGCAGCTTGATCGTCTCAGGATTGAGGCGCGTATTCCAGTTCGGCATGGTGCCGCCGCGACCGGTCCGGATCGATTGAACAATGTCCTCGCGGCGGCCGCCGTAGAGCCAGATGCCATCAGTCAGGTTCGGCGCGCCGAGCTCCTTCATGCCCTTGCCGTCGGGCCCATGACAGGCGACGCACTGCTCCTTGAAGATCGCGGAGCCGCGAGCGGCCGCGGCCTGGTCGGTCGACTTGCCGGAGAGCGACAGGACGTACTCGGCCGTGTCGTTGATCTGGGCGGGCTCGAGCATGCCGTCGAGGCCGAAGCGCGGCATGGCGCTGTCATGGGCGTCCTTGGCGCCCGAGCGGATGCCGGAGGTGATGGTCTTCGCGATCTCGTCGAGCGAGCCGCCCCAGAGCCAGTCGTCATCGTTCAAGTTGGGGTAGCCGGGGGCGCCCTGGGCGCCGCGGCCGTGGCAGGGGGCGCAGTTGTCGCCGAATGCCGCCGCGCCACCGGCCTGGATGAACTGCATGAGCTCCTGGTTCTTCTCGATCTCGGCGAGCGGCGTGCTGGCGATCGCCTGGGTGAACTTGGCCTGGGCGGCCTTGCCGGCGGCGACGTCGCTCGTCACCTGGCCCCGCTGGCTGTAGCCCCAGATGCCCTGGGTGTAACCGGAGAGCGTCGGCCAGGCGGGATAGACGATCCAATAGCCGATCGCCCAGACGATGGTCGCGTAAAGGACGTACAGCCACCACTTGGGCAACGGCTTGTTCAGCTCGCGCAAATCGCCGTCCCAGACGTGACCGGTGGTCTCGACGCCGGTGACGTGGTCAATCTCTTTGTGTGTGCTCATCGGTCGGCCCCCGTCGGTGCGTCGCTGCTCTCGGCATCGAGTGGAATTCGCGATGCCCTATCCAAGCGTTGCTTGTTGCCGGGCCAGAAGACATAGGCCAGCACGCCCGCCATGACCGTCCCAAAGATGGTCATGGCCACCATCTGCGATACAAAAGCTGCTGTCTGATAGGTCATGACGCTGCCTCTCAACGCAGATTGGGGCCGCTGGCGTCGAAGCTCGTGAAGTCGACGAGCGTTCCGAGCACCTGCAGGTAGGCAATGAGCGCATCGAGCTCGGTCACCTCGGCATTGGACTGGCCGTCGAAATTGCGCACCTGCGCCTTGGGATACCGGGCCAGGAGCTCTTTCACGCCCTTGGCATCAGGATTGACCTGGGCCTCGAGATCAGCTTTCGCCTTGTCGATCATCTCGTCGGTGTAGGGGACGCCCGCCAGCTTGAGCGCGGACATATCCTGGCCGATGCGATCGTAAGAGAGTGAGGTGGCCTCGAGGAAAGGATAGCCGGGCATAACGGTGCCGGGCACGACCGCGGGCGGTGAACGCATGTGATCGACGTGCCAGGCGTCCGAGTATTTGCCGCCGACGCGCGCGAGATCGGGTCCGGTGCGCTTCGAGCCCCACTGGAAGGGATGATCGTACATGCTCTCGGCTGCAAGGCTGTAATGGCCATAGCGCTCGACCTCGTCGCGGATCGAGCGGATCATCTGGCTGTGACAGTTGTAGCAGCCCTCGCGGATGTAGACGTTGCGGCCCGCGAGCTCGAGCGGAGAATAGGGCCGCATGCCTTTGACCTTCTCGATCGTCGAGTCGAGCAAGAAGAGCGGCGCTATCTCGACCAGGCCGCCGATGGCGACCACGATCAGGATGCCGACAAGGAGGACGATGGAGTTCTTCTCGAAGAAGCCGTGGTTCATGTGCCGATCCCCCTTATTCTGCCGGCATCGCAACAGCGCCCGTGCGCAGCTCGGGGGCAGCTGCCACACGCGGCTGGTGCTCGAGGTCGCGCAGAGCGTCACCGCGTATGGTGCGCCAGACGTTGTAGGCCATCAGGAGACCGCCGATGACGAACATCAGGCCGCCCGTAGCGCGGATGATGTAGGGCCAGTGCATGGCCTCCACGGTCTCGACGAAGGAGTACTTAAGGAAGCCCAGCTCGTCGTAGGCGCGCCACATCAGCCCCTGCATGACGCCCGACACCCACATCGACGAGATGTAGAGGACGATGCCGATGGTCGAGATCCAGAAGTGCCACTCGACAAGCTTGATCGAGTAGAGGCCCTCGCGCTTCCAGAGCCACGGCACGAGGCAGTAGATGGCGCCGAACGAGACCATGCCGACCCAGCCGAGCGCGCCCGAGTGCACGTGGCCGATGGTCCAATCCGTGTAGTGTGAAAGCGAGTTCACGGCCTTGATCGACATGAGCGGGCCTTCGAAGGTCGACATGCCGTAGAAGGCGACCGAGACGACGAGCAGGCGCACGACGGGGTCCGTGCGCAGTCGGTCCCAGGCGCCCGACAACGTCATGAGGCCGTTGATCATGCCGCCCCACGACGGCATCCAGAGCATGATCGAGAATGTCATGCCGAGCGTCTGCGCCCAATCAGGCAGCGCGGTGTAGTGGAGATGATGCGGGCCGGCCCAGATGTAGAGGAAGATCAGGCTCCAGAAGTGCACGATCGAGAGACGGTAGGAGTAGATGGGGCGCTCGACCCGCTTCGGGATGAAGTAGTACATGATGCCGAGGAAGCCCGCGGTCAGGAAGAAGCCGACCGCGTTGTGACCGTACCACCATTGCGTCATCGCATCCTGCACACCGGCAAAGAGCGAGTAGCTCTTGACGCCCAGGAACGAGACGGGCACCGACAGGTTGTTGACGATGTGCAGCATGGCAATCGTCACGATGAAGGCGAGGTAGAACCAGTTGGCGACGTAGATGTGCGGCTCATTGCGCTTCCACAATGTGCCGAGGAAAACCAACAGGTAGACGACCCAGACGATAGTGAGCCAGAGATCGACGTACCACTCCGGCTCGGCGTACTCCTTGCCTTGCGTCACGCCGAGGACGTAGCCCGACGCGGCGAGCACGATGAAGAGCTGGTAGCCCCAGACGACGAACCACGGCGCCCAGTATCCGGCGATGCGGGCGCGAGAGGTGCGCTGGACGACATAGAGCGATGTCGCCAGGAGCACGTTGCCGCCGAAGGCGAAGATCACGGCCGAGGTGTGGAGCGGGCGGAGGCGGCCAAAGTTCGTCCACGGAAGATCGAAGTTGAGCACGGGGAAGGCGAGCTGCCAGGCGATCAGGTCACCGGCGAGAAATCCGATGACACCCCAGAAGACAGCTGCGACGGTCGCCACCTTGATCGGACCGTCCATGTAGCTCTTCTGCTCGTCGGAGCCGGCGCGGCGGGGATGGCCCAGGACGTAGACGGCGGAGAGGATCGCGGCGGCCGCTAGAACGAGACCGTGAAAGCTCATCACGCGGTCGTCGGCGGCGAAGCCCAGGAAGATACCTAACGCTGCAAAAACGACGGCCACCAGGACCGTCGCTGCGTGACCCAGGGCAACAACCTCATCACTCGCCGCTTTCATCGGTCCCTCCTCCCCGCTGCTGCTCCGGTCAGCAGATGCTGTCTCGTGCTGCCGTGTTTGCGCGTTGGGTCGCACACGAGCCTTGACCCAGATCAAGGTGCGACCAATTGCCGAGCCGTACGCGAGTGGTCTCGTTGCGGAACGAGGAGCACTCGAGAAACCAATGTCAGCGGAGCTTGCACAGAGATACGGCGCCCCGGTGCCGCGGTACACAAGCTATCCCACCGCGCCGCATTTCACGAGCAGCATCGGCGTAGCGCAAGCGAGAGCGTGGCTCAGTGCACTGACTGCCGGATCGAAGCTCTCGCTCTACGTGCACATCCCGTTCTGCCAATCGCTTTGCTGGTACTGCGGGTGCAATACCAAAGTCGTCAACAAGTATGGGCCGATAGAGCGCTATCTTGCGAGCCTCAATCAGGAGCTGGCGACGGTGGCGGCGCTCGTGCCGCGGGAGCACGGCGTCTCGCACATCCATTTCGGCGGCGGCTCACCCAATATCCTCAAGCCGGCGCACATCGGCGCGCTCGCCGCTGCGCTGCGCGAGCGCTTCAATATCGAAGAGAGCGGCGAGTTCGCGATCGAGATTGATCCGCGCGGGCTTGACGGGGAGCACGTCGCGGCGATGAAGGTGGCGGGCGTCAACCGCGTCTCGATCGGCGTTCAGGATTTCGAGCCTGCGGTGCAGTCGGCCATCAACCGCGAGCAGTCCTACGAGACGACGCGCGATGCCGTGGTCATGCTGCGCGATGCCGGCATCGGCTCGATCAATATCGATCTCGTGTACGGATTGCCGCATCAGACGCGCGCTTCCGTGGCGCGGACGATGCAACAAGTGCTTTCTCTCGAGCCGGACCGCATCGCGATCTTCGGCTATGCCCACTTGCCCGAGCGCATCCGTCATCAGCGTCTCATCGATCCCGCGTCCTTGCCGGATCTCACCGAGCGGCTGGGTCAGGCCAACCGGCTGGCGCGGCTGCTCGCCGCCGATGGCTACGTCAGGGTCGGCCTCGATCACTTCGCGAAGCCGGGGGACGCGCTGGCGCAGGGCGGCGTGCACCGCAACTTCCAGGGCTACACGACCGACGGCGCGGATGCGCTAATCGGATTCGGTGCTTCCGCGATCAGCCGCTTCGAGGCTGGCTACACGCAGAACGCGACAGGGATCACCGAGTACCAGGAGAAAGTCGCGGCGTGCGGCTTGGCCACGACACGGGGCATTGCGCTGTCGCACGACGACCGGATGCGGGCGTTCGTCATCGAGCGCCTGATGTGCGAGCTCGCCTTTTCGGAGAGCGATCTGCGCGAGCGCTTCGGCGAGAGCGCGTCGCCTCTGATCGAGGAAGCCGCAGCGCTCATGGAGACCGATCGCGACGGCCTCATCGAGCGAACCACGGACGGCTTTCGCGTTACCGAGCGGGGACGCCCGTTCGTGCGCAGCATCTGCGGGTGTTTCGATGCCTATCTCGGCGAGAGCGAGGCTCGACACGCGGCCGGCGTCTGATTGCTCGCTCTCCCGCCCGCGGGCGGCGCTACGCGCGGCACCGCATCAACGACGCCATTCCGATGTGCGATGCGATCAACCGCTCGCGAGCTCCTCGAGGCGAGGAATGTCGCGCAGGTGCACGGTCGTGCCACCCTGCTCGATGTCGATCACTCCCATTGTCCGCAGCTTGGTGATCGTCCGGCTCACCGTCTCGATCGTGAGACCGAGAAGGTCGGCTATGTCGGAACGGCGCATCGCGAGATTGACCGTGGGGCGGGCCTGCTCGCCAGCGCGGCTATGGAGGGTGAGCAGAAACGACGCCAGCCGTTCCACGGCACTACGCTGGCCCACGGTCACGAGAAGATGCCTCGTTGCAGACAGCTCCTGGCACACGGCCTTGTAAAGCTTGATGGCAAGGTTGGCATCGGTCTCGGCGGCGCGTTCCAGCGTTGCCACGGAGAGAGCGCGCACCTTGGCCTTGCAGACCGTCTGAGCGCTCAGGACGTGCTCGCGGAGGACGCCGAGGCCGATGATGTCACCGGGGTAGGCAAAATCGATGATCTGGCGGCGCCCGTCGACGAGCGTCTTGTAGACGGCGACAACTCCATCCTCGATGCGGAAGACGTGAATGCGCGGGTCGCCCTCGCAGAACACGTGCTCCTTGGCTTCCAGCCTGCGGACCGTTCCTTGAGCCAGGCGATCATCCAGGGCAAGCGTCCCGGCGGGGGCTCGGATGTCGGACGAAATCTGTGGGGGCGGCGTTCGGAGTTCTGGTGACTGCATCGCGAGCATCGGTGGTCTCCCTGAGTCTCTGGCCTGCCGGCCCCTGCAATCCTGGAGCGGATTAGAGAGCGGGATTGGTTTGGCGGTATGCGCTGCCGGTGACGAAATGTAAAAGAATGTAACAAGGCATGATTGGTCGGCCTCGATGATCACTCATGACTTTGATCAAAGTTATCCGTGTGCGCACTCGTTAGTCTTGCAATTACTCGAGAGAGAGCGAGGGTTGCATGGCAACAGGCAAAGGCCCAGGGGGGCCGCACGAGAAGCGGGACGCCTTCGATGCCCCGTGGGGCGCCCAACCTGATTTGTGCCAGCGCATCGCCGCTGATCGAATGCTACAGCTCGAGATATGCTGCACGCTGGAAAGCATTGCTGACAGTCTTCCGGGTGTCGCGGATCTCAGGCTAGTGCGAGCGCTCACTTCGGTGCTCGAGCCAAGCTGGACCGAGCACGTGAGCTTCCAGGATGACGCGCTGTTTCCCATCCTGGTGAGGCGGCACCACAGCTCACAGGAGCTGTCATCGGCTCTTGAAAGGCTGAGACGCGATCACCTCGAGATCAGCGACCGCAATCGTGAAGTCAACGAGCAATTCGAAATGATGCTGGGCGGCTATGAGCCCGAGCCCGAGATGTTTGGCTATCTCCTGCGCAATGCGTTTGACGGCCGCCGCCGACACATCGAAAGCGAGATCGTGCTCGTCGAGATGTATCTGCCGACCATGTTTACGCCCGCGGAACGGGCGATACTCGACGCTTGGAACGTCGCGCGGCCGAGGCCGCCATTCCCGCTCGGGCTGCTGCTCGGAATTCGACACTAGATTGTCAATCGGGCGAGAACTCGGCGACGAGGGGCGCGTGGTAGGATTCGCCGGCGTGGCGCGTCTTCCCGAATCCCACCAGCTCATCGTTGAGGGTCTCGTTGTGAACCTCGATTGCGCGAAAGCGCGCAAGGAGCGAGCGAGAGACGAGCACGTGGTCTAGCATTTGCGGGCGGCCGTGATGGAGCGTGCTGTAACGGCGATCGGCGGCCAGCGAGCGATCGAGGACGACGAGCGAGCGTGCCGCAAGGCGGCCGTTGCCGGTGTCCTCCTCGGCGCCGACGAGTATCTTCAGCGGTGTCTCGTGGTCCTCGGCATTGAAGTCGCCCGCGACGACGATCGCCTTGGCGGAATCGGCGTCGAGCAGGCTATCCACCGTCATGCGCGCCTCGAGCGCCTGCGCCGATCGCTTCCAGGCGGAGAGGAAATAGCCTTCGGCCCAGCCCGAGATGGTCTTCCAGACGAACGGCGCCTCCTTCTGGCCCGGGATCGGCGTCGCGAGAGGCGCACGGAAGTGCACGTTCAGAACCGTCAGGCTGAGGCCATGAGCGCGCACGTCGCAGAGCAGGATGGGACGCTCGAAGCCGATGGTGGTCGCGCGCTCGGCAGGGGGGAGGGATGTGAGTGTCCGGTAGCTCAGCGGAGGAGCAATCGAATGGCGGATCTCGCGGCTGTCTTCGATCGGCCAGCGCGAAAGGGTGACGAGATTGTGCACGTCGGCGACACCCTGCCCGCCCGGGCCCGTGGTCGATGCCCGCTGGTAGCTCGCGTAGCGCGTTCCCTCGAGCAGGGTATCGAGCGCGTCGAGGGTGCGGAACGCGGCGCCCTTGCGGTGCTGGCCGTTCACCTCCTGCAGGCAAAGGATGTCGGCCTCGAGCCGCTCGAGCTGCGGGCGCAAGAGGCCGGCGCGCTCTTCGAGCGGCACGTCGGCTTTGGGCGGCAGATCGAGACTTTCGAGATTGAAGGTTGCGATCCGCATCGTCGGCCTTCGGCTTGCCGCTCAGTGCGCCATCAGCACAGGCACGGTCATGTGCTTGAACACATGACGCGTGGCGCCGCCGAGGATAAGCTCCTGCACGCGCGAATGCCCGTAGCAGCCCATCACGAGGAGATCGGATCCCGTATCGCGAACCTGGCCCAGCAGTGCCTGGCCAGCGCCCGCGTCGGGGGCTGCCGCCGCGATCGCCTCGCACTTGATCTTGTGGCGCGCGAGCGCCAGGCAGAGCGCTGCGGTCGGCACGTCCTCTGCCGAGCCCCCGCCGTCATCCGGGTTGATCCAGAGAACTTTGACCTGCTCGGCGCCAGTCAGCAGCGGAAGCGCGTCGAAGGCGGCGCGTGAGGCTTCACGCCGGCCGTTCCAGGCGATCAGCACCCGCTTGCCCAGGCCGGCGTGGTTACCGGCAATGGGCACGAAGAGCACGGGGCGGCCCGAGCGCAGCACAAGCTCCTCCTCCTCGGCAACGAGGGGCACAGGCTGCGCCGCCACGATCAGATCCACCGCGCGGCCGTACTCGACGACCTTGCGCCAGACCGGCCAGAGGCCTGCGTCGTCGCTCACCCACTCGGCGAGAACGCCGGCATCTCGCGCTGCCACCGTGAACGCCTGGCGCATGCGCGCCATTTCCTCGGCGAAGGCCTTTCTGTGGCTCTCGATCACAACCGAGGCGCCGCCGGGGACCAGAGAGGGCTCGACGATCACCTGCGGCAGCACTGCGAGCCCCACGAGGTGGGCCCCGAAACGGCGCGCGAGCGCGATTGCAGGCACGAGCAGGCCCGGGAGTCGCTGCTCATCGGCAAGGTGCACCAGAATTGTCTTGTAGGACATCCGCGTCTCCGAGATCCTGTGCCCAGAAGCTGCATCCAAAGCCGAAGACATGCGTTGATTGCAGTCAAGGCGGCCGCCGCCGCCCAGCCTAGCCTAAGCCTGATCAGAAGGAGCAAATCAATGAAAGCCGCGAAAACCTGGATCCTGATTGCGGACGGCGGACGGGCGCGCATTCTCGAAAACGACGGCCCCGGCAAGGGTTTGAAACAGGTCGAAGGGATGGTCTTCGATCATGAGCTACCGCCGACCCATGAACTGGTGCGCGATCGCCAGCCGCGCTCGTTCGAGTCCGTCGGACATGCGCGCCATCCCGTCGACACCGGTCTCGACCCGCACCGCAAGGAAAAGGAGAAGTTCGCAGTCGAGCTCGCCGGCGTGCTCGCGGATGCGGCGGGGAAGAAATCCTTCGACCGCCTGGTGATCGTTGCGCCGGCCAAGGCCATGGGGGAGCTCAGGGCAGCCATCTCGCCGTCCGTGCGCGAGAAGGTTCTCGGCGATGTCGTCCTCGATCTCACGAAAACGCCGAACGATGAGGTTGGAAAGCACCTCGGCGACGTGATCAAGTTGTGAGGCGAAGCTAGCAGACCGTCGGCTGGCACAGCTCGATTTCGAACTTCTGGTGGCGGCGCTTGCGGCTGAAGTTGAACTCGCGCCCGTCGATGCACGAGGTTCGCCCGTCGATGGCGATTTCGTCGCCCAGCGGCAGCTCGTGGTAGGTCAGGATCTCGTTCAGGTCGCAGTTCTTCTCGGCCTTGAGCTGCTGGCCGAGGAGGATGCGCTCCTCGGGCGCGGGCTCTGCGGCCGTCGCGGCCGCCGACAGAGCTGTGCCGGTTGCCGCCACGCAAAGAGCGATCGTGCGCACTAGGCTCATCGTGGGACCCCTCACGTCTGGCAGGGAGATTGATCGACCGGCCGGGCTCCTCGGGCCTTGATGCCAGTCAATCGCAGTGCAACCTTGCGCTGACATCTTGCGGAGAGATCCGAAGGGGGCCGATCGCGATGGCGTACAAGACCATTCTCGTGCACTTGAACAGGGAGCAGCGGGCAGCGGCGCTCCTCGAGTATGCGATCCCGCTCGCGCGGCAATCCGAAGGACGCCTCATCGGCCTCAATGTGTTGCCGGCCTTCAAATTGACGCCGCCCGTGCCGGTTCCGTTCGGCGGCGAGGTTGCGGCGAGAATTCGCCAATACGTTGCCGACGAGGTCGAGCGCACCAAGACGATCTTCGAGACGATGACGTCGAACCAATCCTTCGTCCCGGAGTGGCGCTCCGTCACCGCAGAGGGACTCAATGTTGCCGACGCCGTGCTCAGGCACGCCATGTCGGCGGACCTCGTGATTGCAAGCCAGAGCGACCCGGAATGGGAGTTCTCGGGCGTTTTCGACTGCGCGGGGCGTCTCGCCGCCGAAAGCGGACGGCCCGTCATCGTGGTTCCCAATGCGGGTCAGTTCGGCAAGGTGCCGAGGATCATCGCGGTGGCCTGGAAGGCAAGGCGGGAAGCGGCGCGCGCGGCGTTCGACGCGTTGCCGCTCCTGCGAGCCGCCGAGCGCGTGCATATCTTGACGGTCGATGAAGACGGCAGGGGAAGTGATGGCGAGGCGGATCTCGCCGAGATCGCCGCGACGCTTGCGCGGCACGGGGTGAATATCACGAGCGGAGCGTGTCGGGCGACGGATCGGTCCGCCGCCGACGAGATCCGCGTCCGCGCGGCGGACCAGGCCGCGGACCTCCTGGTGATGGGCTGCTACGGGCATTCGCGCTTGCGCGAATTCGCCTTCGGCGGCGTGACGCGCGCCTTGCTCGACGATATGTCCATTCCCGTCCTCTTCTCGCATTGAGCGCAGCCACTCAGCCCGGCGCCGACCACAAGACCGCGATATCGGCCAGGATGAACGCCACGCAGCTCAAGAACCCCGCGAGCGGCACCCATTTCGGGCAGGTGAAGATACGGGGCGGCGGCTCCACCTCGCGCAGCTTGATGCAGAAGAGCGCGAGATTGATGATCCCGAACATGACGAGCGTGATGCGCGCCGAGAGATCGGCCAGCGCTGCGATGGGCAAGAGGAGCGCGAAGGCAAGCACGATCGCCACCGAAAGCCCAGTCGCCATGAGCGGTGTCTGCGTCGCGGAATTCACGGCCCCGATCGCGGCCGGGAGGCTGCCTTGCCGGGACAATCCATACACGACGCGCGAGGCCATGATCATGTTGACGACGATGCCGTTCAGCGTCGCCACGATGGCTATAGCGCTCATGGTGCGCGGCGAGGCGCCCGTCAGATGCTCGAAGACGAGAGCGAGAGGCGCCTCGGACGCCGCCAGCGTCTCGGGGCCAATCGCGGCGAGCGACACCCACATGACAAGAACGTAGAGGACGGTGGTGATCGCAAGCGTGAGAAAGATCGCCCGCGGCAGCGTGCGCGTCGGGTCCTTGACCTCCTCGGCGATGTTGACGATCCCCTCAAAGCCGATGAACGCAAACACGGCGAGCAGCGAAGCGGTAAAGATGCCGGTCCACAGGCCGGGATCCAGCGTTGTGGGAAGCATCTCCGGAGCGCGGGCGACCACGTCCGGCTCGAAGAGAAAGCCCGCCGCGATGACGATCAACAGCCCGCCGAGCTCGATCAGGGTCATGATGCCGGCGAAAGTCACGGACTCGACGATGCCGCGCGCGGCGATCGCTCCCATCGTGAGGACGACCGCGGCAATGACGAGGCTTGCCGGGAGATCGACAAAGACGCGGATGTAGCCCGCGGCCCCGACACTGATGGTCGAGGCGGAGACGAGCGCCATGGCGATGACGAGCAGGCCTACGGCGGTGGCAATTCGGTCGGATCGGAAGGCGGCGCGTGCGTAGGCGGCCTCGCCTGCCGCCACGGGCATCCGGCCACCAAGCTCTGCGAGCGAGGCTCCCGTGAGGCCGATCAGCACCGCCGTCACCAGGAAGGAGACGGGAGCGTGCATGCCAGCCCGCGCGGCTGCAGCGGCGACCAGGACGTAGATGCCGGCGCCGATGGTGACGCCGAGCCCATAGAGCACGGCGTGGGCAAGCGTGAGCGATCGACGGAGCTCGGCCGGCCGGCCGGACGGTGCCGAGGCGCCATCCCCGGTGCTGCTCAGAGGTGAAGCTGGCATGGAGGTTGTGGCACCAGGCTAGAGTTCGTCATTCGTCGGGAGCAGGTAACAGAGGGAGCGAAGCGGAGCCTTGATGGTCATAAAAGGGGTTTCTGGCCTCCGGCGTCATTGGATCGCACCGAGGCACGGGCGGGCGGCGACCCTATTCAACACGGTTCAGGCTCCCTGTTCCACTCATTCGGTTAACCAGCGTGTAGCTGAGCTGGCTCGGCCACACTCTTAGCGTGTGGCGCGTGGTGGCGCGGCAAGTCTCTGGTTGGGCGGGCACTGCGGCGGCTCCCGCGCCTTGATCCGGCGCAAGGGATGAGCGAGCATTGCGCCATACTCTATATTTCATCAATCGAACGGACACCGAGCCGCGTGGACGCAATCTACTTGAGCCTTGCCGCAGGTGTGGCATTAGGGCTGGCGAGCACCCTGCACTGCGCGGGCATGTGCGGGGGAATCGTCACGAGCCTAACCCTTTGCTGCGACACGTCCACGAAGCGGCCCTATGTCGGCGTTCTCATTGTCACCAACCTTGGCCGCATCACCGCCTACGCGCTCGCGGGCGCCGCGGTCGGAGCGGGCGGCGCCTCGCTGATTGGCTGGCTCGATCGCGAGGCCGCTTACCGGCTGCTGCAATGGGGCGGAGCGGTGGCGCTGATGTGGATCGGTCTCTCGACGGCGGGCCTCTTGCCGGCGCCGACCGGGATTGACCGTCTGCTGACACCCGTTACGAACCGTCTTTCCCGCCTGCCTTCCGCGCTCGGCAGGTACGGCGCGCTGCCTTTCTTCAGCGGTCTGGCCTGGGGCATGATGCCGTGCGCCATGGTGTACGGCGCCCTGTTCACGGCGATGCTCGCCGGATCCGCCGCGGGCGGCACGGCGGTGATGCTAGGCTTCGGCGCCGGTACGCTGCCGGGGCTCACGATCACCGCGCTCGGCATCCGCTCCCTCGTTCGCGCCGACATGCGGCGCGGGCTGCGCGGCGCCCTGGGGTTGGCAATCACGTGTCTCGGCTTCGCGACGGTGTGGATCCCGCATGCCGAGCTTGCCGCCTTATGCCGATAGCCAGGCACTTAGCTGGATCGTGAGCCGCTCAACGCGGCGGTCCTTGAGCCGGATCAAGCCGCCCCGACCAGATGGCTCTAGGTTGAGCATGAGTTGAGGAGGTGAGCCGTGCGTATCTTGAACCCTACCGCAGCACTAGCCCTTGCGCTCGCGCCCATCGCCGCCAAGGCGGAGGAGCCGGGCAACCCCGGACAGGGTCTTGCCTATGCGCAGAAGCATTGCGCCGAGTGCCATGGGGTGGAGGCCGCCGACGACTTCTCTCCCAACCTCGACGCGCCCAGATTCGTGATCGTCGCCAATGTGCCCGGCACCACGGCGCGCGCGCTCGTCGTTTGGCTGCAGACCTCGCACCCGACCATGCCCAATCTCATGATCGAGCCGGAGGACCGCGACAATGTCGTCGCCTACATCATGAGCTTGCGCGAGGAGAAGAAGTAGCCGGCGCGCGGGCGGTCAGGCGTCCCGGGAGGCGCTGGCGCAGGCACCATAGCGGTGCAGATCCATGCCGTAGATCTGGAGCCAGCGCTTGGCCTCGTCCATGGCCGGCATTGATTGTCGCACAAGCGCCCAGAAACGCGGCCCGTGGTTCATCTCCTTCAGGTGCGCGACCTCGTGGGCGGCGACGTAATCCAGGATTTGACTGGGTGCGAGAATGAGACGCCAGGAAAACGAGAGGACGCCGGTCGTCGAGCAGGATCCCCAGCGGCTCGCCTGATCGCGAACGGCGATGCGCTTGGGCTTCAGGCGAAGATGCGCCGCATGATACGCGACGCGCTGATCGAGATCACGCAGGGCTTCGGCGCAGAGCCATTGGCGCAGGCGGCGCGGAGCGTGCTCGGGAGCGCCGATGACCTCGAGCTCAGGATATTCGGCTCGGGAGCAGCATCGGACCGATCCGCGCAGCTCAGACTTGCCACGCAACCGGGAGCCGCTGCGGTCCGCGAATACGACGCGATGCGGCTCGCCGCGCAAGGGCATGAAGGCGCCGTCGCGGAAGGGGACTGGAACCGGCAGGCTATCGAGGCGCTCGCGCACCCAGGCAATATTGCGGTGAAGAAAGGATCCGGCCTCGTCCAAGTCGCACTGCACGGGCAGCGTGACAATCACAGCGCGACGCGTGCGGCTCACGCGCAATGTCAGGCGGCGCGCACCCGGATGACGCCGCACTTCGACGGGCGCTCCGATATCGTCGTCAATGCTCTGAGCCTTGAGCGTCGAAGACGCCGAGGCCTTGGTCTGCCGCATGAGTGACCCTTGGTAGACGCTACGCTTCAGACTGATCCATCCGTGCCGCCCAGAAAGCTCGCCTCTCCAAGCACGACGGAACGCAGATGACTCTCAAGCAAAGTTTTCGACACGCGCGATGCTCGACCAACGCATTCAGATAGCAACATCATCGAGGCAAGCTCCAGCGTGAAAGCGCACCTCAATGCACACAATGGCCACACTGTTGCGGATGAGCCCCAGCGAGCGAGACCTCAAAGTTGCAGACGTATGAGCCAAGATCATGATCGACAATCACTCATTCTTTCGGTTGTCAGACCAAATGTTATTCCGGCTGCCGAGGGATCGTGCGCTCGGGAACATCGAAGTTGGGAAGCTCGCGCATGTCCAAGGTCGGCGCGCCGGGGCCGCTTGACGAAGGCAGCGGCGCGCCCTCGATCTCGGGTGGTGAGGCGGGCAGCTCGAAGCCATCGCCCGCCACCGGCATAGCACTCCTCTCGCTCGGCCGATCGGGCCGCTCGACGCTTGCCGGCGTCGTCGGCTTCGTCGCCACCGGCATGGCCAGCGACGGGATCAGCATCACGACTGCGACCATCACGAGCTGGATCAAGACGAAGGGCGCGGCGCCCCAATAGATCTGTCCCGTCGTCACGGGCGCCGTGAGCCTGCCCGTCACCTTGTCGCGGAAGGGCTCCTTGGGCGCTACCGAGCGCAAGAAGAAGAGCGCGAAGCCGAAGGGCGGATGCATGAAGCTCGTCTGCATGTTGATCGCGAGCAGCACGCCGAACCAGACCACGAACGGCGTCACGTCGGCCACGTACTCGTGCATCACGCCCGAGCCGTCGGCCGTGGCGATGACGGCCATGCCGGCGCTCTTGGCGATGGCGACCGCCTCGGGAGAGCTCCTGAAGATCGCCTCGGCTGCCGGCTTCAAGAGCGGGACCAGGATGAAGCACAGCTCGAAGAAGTCGAGGAAGAAGGCGAGCAGGAAGACGAGGATCATGACCACGATCAGGAAGCCGTACATGCCGCCGGGGAGCGAGGTCAGCAGGTGCTCGACCCAGATATGGCCGTTCACGCCGTAGAAGGTGAGCGAGAAGATGCGCGCTCCGATCAGAATGAACATGACGAAGGCGGCGAGCTTGGCGGTCGCCTCGGCGGCCTGCCTCACGATCGCAACGGAGAAGCGGGCAGGATTGTTGTCTGCGCGCCGTTTGATGGCGGCGAGCGCCATGGCACCGACGGCGCCCATGGCGCCGCCCTCGGTCGGGGTCGCGACGCCGATCAGGATCGTGCCGAGCACGAGGAAGATCAGGAGGAGGGGCGGCACCATCACGAACGTCACGCGCTCGGCCAGCGGCGATAGAACGCTGATACCTCTCCAGTGCAAAAGCGCGCGGTTCGCAAGCGCGACGGCGAGCGCAAAACCGATGCCGGCCGCCATCGCCAGGATGAACAGCTCGGTTCCCGTGTAGGACGAGCCATAGAGCGCCCAGGCGCCGAAGAGGACCGAGGCCGCAGCGAGCACGGCGCAGGATAGAAGCCCGCGCGATCCGTCCTCCCTCTGGTAGCCGACCTCGCTCGCCGGCAGACCGGGCGCCATCTCAGGCTTGAAAAGCGAGGTGACGAAGACGAAGAGCGCGTAGGAGGCTGCGAGAAGGAGGCCCGGAACGACCGCGCTCTTGTACATGTCGTCGACCGAGCGGCCGAGCTGGTCGGCGAGCACAATCAGGACGAGGGACGGCGGGATGATCTGGGCCAGCGTGCCGGACGCGGCGATGACGCCCGATGCGAGGCGGCGGTCGTAGCCGTAGCGCAACATGATCGGCAGCGAGATGAGGCCCATGGATATCACGCTTGCGGCGACGACGCCGGTGGTCGCCGCGAGCAGGGCGCCGACGAAGATCACGGCGTAGGCAAGTCCGCCGCGGACGGTGCCAAACAGCTGGCCGACGGTGTCGAGCAGGTCCTCGGCCATGCCGGAGCGCTCGAGTATCAGCCCCATGAAGGTGAAGAAGGGTATCGCGAGCAGCGTGTCGTTGCGCATCACGTCGTAGATGCGCCCGGGCAGGGACTGGAGCAGCGGCCAGGAGAGCGTGATGGTGCCCTGCGAATAGGGCGCAAGCTCAACGCCGACGACAAAAAACATGAGGCCGACGGCGCCGAGAGAGAACGCGACGGGATAGCCGAGCAGCAGAAACACCACGAGCGCCGCGAACATGATCGGCGCCATGTTCTCTGCCAGGAAGGCCGCCATCCCTCTAACCCCTCTCGCTTCGCGGCGCTCAGCTCTTGCCGGCGTGCCGGTCCGTCTCTTTCAATTCCGCGCCGGTGGCGGCGACGAGGTCATGATAGCTGTCGTGAGCATGGGGCTCCTGCCTGTCGCCGCGGATGATGGCGATGCGCTTCACCAGCTCCGAGAGGCCCTGGACGAAGAGCAGCGCGAAGGCGACCGGGATCACCGCCTTGATGGGCCATTGCGGCAGGCCGCCCGCGTTCTGCGATTGCTCGCTCTCGGCAAACGACGTGAGGAAGAAGGGCCACGACGTATAGAGGATGACCGCCACCGTGGGGAGCAGGAAGAAGATGTGACCGACAATCTCGATGGCATTGCGAGCTCGCTGAGAGAGGCGGCTGTTCACGATGTCGATGCGAATGTGCTCGTTGCCGGCAAGCGTCCAGGGCGCGGCGAGCAGGAAGACGATCGCGAACAGCCACCACTGCAGCTCGAGCCAGGCGTTCGAGCTCACGTCGAACGTCTTGCGGATCACGGCATTGCCGGCGCTGGTGACGGCCGCGGCGACGATCAGCCACGAGACCCAGCGGCCGATCGCGGCCGATGCTGCGTCGATGAGGCCGCTCAAGTCGAGAAGTTGCTTCATGGCTCCCTCGTCTCGCCCCGGGGTGAGAGATATGCGCCTGCTTCCTATATCCGAGGGGAGCTAGTAGACTCCAGCCCTGCCGAGCGGGCATCCCGATCTCGTGACTTCCAGCACGGCGTCTGCCACTATTCAGGCGCACTTCGACGCCAGTGGCGGGTCTCAGCTCAGCGCCAGCCCGCCCGCGGCTCCATCAATCCTCACGAGGCAAGTGCCAGGAGGCAAGTGAATGCCCGTCTCGAAGGCGCATATCCTGGACCGGTTGCGCCGCGTCAAAGGCCCGGATCTCGAGGGCAACATCGTCGATCTCGGTCTCGTGTCCGATATCCTCATCAAGGAGGACCGCGTCTATTTCTCGATCACGGTCCCTGCGAGCCGGGCGGGAGAGCTCGAGTCGCTCAGGCAAGCTGCCGAGAAGGTGGTGCGCGAAGTCGAAGGCGTCGGCGGCGTGGTCGCGGTGCTGACCGCCGAGAACAAGCCGGACGAAATCCGCCCGAGCAACGTGCACGAGCACCCGCGTGTGCGCGAGGCGCGGAAACGGGGCATGGCCGGCGACGGCGCCAGCAACGGCCAGCCGGCTCCCGGCGCGGCGCCGGGCGGCATGCGACAGGCCCAAGGCGTGCCGGGCGTCAAGCATCTGATCGCGGTTGCATCCGGCAAGGGCGGCGTCGGCAAGTCGACGGTCGCAGTCAACCTCGCGCTCGGCTTCCAAGCCATCGGCCTCAAGGCCGGCATTCTCGATGCCGACATCTACGGACCCTCGCAGCCGCGGCTGCTCGGAATTTCGGGCAAGCCCGAAGCCACCGAGGGAAAGAAGATGGTCCCCATGGAGGGATACGGGCTCAAGGCGATGTCGATGGGCTTCATGGTCGATGAAGGCACGCCCATCGTTTGGCGCGGCCCGATGGTGGTGCAGGCGCTCAGCCAAATGCTGCGCCAGGTGGAGTGGGGCGATCTCGACGTGCTCGTGATCGACATGCCGCCCGGAACCGGCGACGTGCAGCTCACCATCGCGCAGCAGGTGCCGCTCTCGGGTGCCGTCATCGTCTCGACGCCGCAGGACTTGGCCCTCATCGATGCGAGGAAGGGCCTCGCCATGTTCCGCAAGGTCAACATTCCCGTCCTCGGCATCGTCGAGAACATGAGCACGTTCATCTGCCCCAAGTGCGGAGAGCGCTCCGACATCTTCGGGCACGGCGGGGCGAAGGCGGAGGCGGAAAAGCTCGGCGTGCCGTTCCTCGGCGAGGTGCCGCTACACATGGATGTGCGCGCGACATCGGATGCGGGCAAGCCCATCACGGCCACGGCGCCGGCCAGTCCGCAGGCGCAGATCTTTCGTGAGCTCGCAGTCCGGGCCTGGGCCGAGCTCGAGGTGGTCCAAGGCAAGGGGATGAAGCCGCCGGCGCTCGAAATCGTGCATGGCGGGGAGGCCCTACAGGTCACGTTCGCGACCCGGGACGCGCATGAGCTCCCCGCCGAGCTGTTGCGCGTCATGAGCCCGTCGGCCGAGGTGCAGGGGCACTCGAAGGAGCAGCGCGTCACGGTGGCGGGCAAGCGCCGCGTCAAGATCCGCGAGCTGCGCCCGGTCGGAAACTACGCCGTGCGCGTCGTGTTCGACGACGGGCACGACACCGGCCTGTTCATGTGGAGCTACCTGCACATGCTCGGACTGCAGAAGGACAAGCGGTGGGCGGAGTACCTCGCCGAGCTCAAGGAGAAGGGTCTCAGCCGGGACTAGCACGAATGAACCGCGGTAAACGAGCAGCGCCGTAATTCAAATTGCACGTCATCCCCGCGAAGGCGGGGATCTATCCAAGCCAGATCGGGCAACCCAGCTTCTGACTTGGGCGGGTGCCCGCCTCCGCGGGCATGACGTCGAGAGAAGCCGAAACCGTCAGCTCAGAAGCAGGTCACATCAAGATGGCAAACCAGGTCGTTTGGGTTGATATCGTGGTTGCCGACCTCGAGCGCGCGGTCCGCTTCTACTCGGCGGTTCTCGGCACGCCGCTCGCGACACACGAGTTGCAGGGGATGACGGTCGCCTTCCTGCCCTCCGAAAGCGGCGACGTGGGAGGTTGCCTGGTCACGTCCGAGAAGGAGAAGCCGGGCGCGCAGGGCCCGCTCATCTATCTCAACTGCAACGGGCGCCTTGAGGCTGCGGTCGCCGAGGTCGAGAAGCACGGCGGCAAGATACTCAAGCCCGCCCATTCGATCGCGCCGCACGGCAACCGGGCTGTCATCCTCGACAGCGAGGGCAACCGCGTGGCGCTGCACTCGCGGTGAGACCTCAAACAGCAAGCGCGCGCCCGGAGAAACTCCGGACGCGCGTTGCGCTCTTTCTGTGTACTGGGGACGGGGGCGAAGACCGCTAGGCGGCCTTCCTCGCCCTCGCAGCCTGCGCGCCGGGGAGCCCCGGCTGCGCACGGGAACGGCGCGGCTGAGACCTCAGCTTGGAGAAGTCCGACCGAGACCGCTGCCTCTTGATCACCGCCTCGCGGGCATCGAAGGCGTCGGTCAGCGCGGTGAGCACGAGCTCGGGTCGCATGCCGCCGTAGCACTCGAGATCAATGGCGACGCAACCGCTCGCAGGGCACACCTCGACCGAGACGCGGCCATCGGCCATCGTCACGGCACCGGCCACGATGCCGGTTTGCTTGTCGCGGCTGAGGGAAGACCTCAGAACCCTGCCCTTGGCAAACTCGAGCGCCTGCTTCAGCGCCCGCTCCACTGACTTTACCGTTTCGACGTGCCGCGCGCCGACCAGGTCGACGATGATGCGTTGCGTCGTAGAGCGAGCACTTTCGCGCTCGGCAAAGCAATCCTGACAATCCTCGTGCGCTAGGCGCACAACTTCGTGCAGATCTTCCTTTTGGGCGGTGCTTGAACGAGTCAAGTCCATCCCCAATTGGAAGAGGGTGTCATTAAAGGCCATATGACCCTCCCCAACCAGCAGACAGATTCAACCCGCCCGCTCCTTACCTTTTGCTTTGGGGATTGTGTCCTTGGGCCTTGGGGCAGGTGGACGAACGGAGACGCGTCATATGAGGCCTCACCCCCCCTCATGCAAGAAAAATTTGCCCCGCGGGGACGAAATTTTTCGGCGCGCGTTTCACGCTCCCTTAACAGAGTCATGCGTGCTTCGCGCGCGGGAGATTTGTGACGGCTCGCGGCATCGCGAGCGTGCGCTCGCTCGAGGCGCGCGGCCGTCTCTCACTCCTTGTTGGCCTTGTTGTTGAAGAGCTGATCGAGCAGCTTCTTGGCGGGCTTCTCCTCGCCGGGCGGCTCGTCGCCCGAGCCGAAAATACCCTTCACGATCTCGTCGGCGCTCTTGCCTTTGAACTGCTTGCCAATCTCCTTCACCGTGTCGACGGCCTTGTCGGGATCCTTGAAGGCGCCGCCGAGATCGGGCGTGATCTTGGGCTTCTCCAAGGATCCGTGGACGCGCACCGGTATCTCGATGCCGGATAGGTTCTGCTCGCCTCCCTGGCCCGAGAGAGACGCGACGATCTTGGGCCGCAGCATCATGTCCATCTCGCGGGCCGGAAGGCTCACGCTGCCCGAACCCGTCATGCGCAGAAGCGGGCCGATGAGGCGCAGGTCGCGATTCTCGGCGACGCCCGCCGTCACCACCCAGCTCGAGGCAAGCTCGCTGAAATCGGTCTTCTCGACGCCGCCGCTCTCTCCGCTCGGGCGCCCGAAGCCGCGCACCATCTGGGGGATGTTGACGCCGACGATGGCGCCGTCGGTGAAGGTGAACTCGGCGCGGCCGTTCAAAGTCTCGATGAGCTGGCGCTCGTTCTGGCCCTGGCCGGCGAGCGCGAATGCGAGCCTGCCGGTGCCGGCGAGCCAATCGAGCGCAGCCGCATCCTTCAGGAGCGGCTGGGCGGCAATACCCTCGAGCGTGATGTTGCCGCCAACGTTGGCCAGCTTCGGCGAGCTTGCGTCGATGGTGACGAAGCCGGTGCCGCGTCCTTCATAAAGCCGCACGTCGTCGAACGTCGTCTTCATGACGGCGCCCTTGAGCGCAATCGTGAGCTCGGACTGCCCCGTCTTGATGCCGCGGACGATAAGCCGCGCCACCGAGAGCTTGGCGTCGGCGTCGAGGAGGCCGAGGCCCGAGAGATCATAGGGCTCCTCGCTCCATCCCTCGCGCTGGACGTAGCCTTTGACCTTCGGCCCGGGTGCGGCCGGCTCGCGCTTGAGGAGATCCTCGATCGAGGAGGGCGGTGCTGGTTGCGCGGCGGGCGCTTGCGGCGCCTCGGTGGCAGGAGGGGGCGATGCGGGCGACGACGCGGGTCGCGCATCGGCGAGCGCGCCCCGATAGCGGTCGAGATCGAGCTCGGAGAGCTTGAGATTGGCTTTCACGTGCGGGCGGGGACCCGAGGTCTCGATCGTGACCTGGCCGCGCGCGGTTGCGCCATCGAGCGTCACCTCGGCGCTCGTTAAGCTCACCGCCTTGCCGGTTGCTCGCACGAGGCCCTTCGCATCGAGGGGACCGAAGCCCTCGGAGGGGCCAAGCTCGGTGCCGAGCCAGGCGGCAAGGTCGCGGGCCGACGGCGACTTGGCCGCGAAGCTGCCCTCGGCCTCGACAGCGTTCGCAAGCGAGACCGTGCCGTCGAAGCCCGCCTCGGCCGCGGCGCTCGAGAGCGTCAGCGCCAGCTTTGCGGGGCGGTCCTCAAGCACGGCCTTGAGCGTGGTGAGCTCGGCATTGAAATCGACCTTGCGGCCCTTCCAATCGAGGCTGCCGCTCGCCCCCAGCGGGTGGGCGATCGACGGCAGAGTGAGCGAGGCGTTGACGGCGCGCGCCTCCTGCACGGACCCGGATCGCGCATCCGCATAGCGGACGGTGCCGTCCTCGATGCGCACGTCGCCGAACTCGAGCTTCTCGAGCTTCGAGCGCGCGCCGGCCTCCGGCCGCGACGCGGGCGCGGCTTCTGACGGCAGCCCTCCGGGCGCGTCAGTGGCAGTCCCTGTGGCTTGGGCAAGTCGCACCGGCGCTGCGGGTGCATCAAGGGATGCGAAGTCCCAGCTCGCGCGCCCCGCTTTGTCCACCTCGAGATTGAACTCGGGCTGGCGCAGGATCAGACGGTTCACGCGCACGTCACGCTGGAGCAGCGGTAGTAGCCGGACGCTGATATCGAGGGACGCCATCGTCACGAGGGGCTTGCCGCCCGTGCCCGGCAGCCCAGAGAGCGAGACGTTCCCGAGCGAGACGCCGACCGATGGGTAGAGCGTGAACGATGCGGGGCCCGCAATGACGAGATCGCGGCCGGTGCGGGCCTTCACCTCGGCGATGGCGCGATCGCGGACGGCATCAGTCGGGATCGCCATCACCAGGACGGCAACGGCGATGGCTGCGAGAGCGATCAGGGCGAGCACGCCATAGAGCGCGCCCATGAGCCACGACGAGCCGTCGTCGCGCGGCGGCGGCTGACGCCGTTGCGGCGGCATGCCGGGCTGGCCGGGCCGCGGTGGGTAGCCCTGGCTCGGCGCGGTGCGCGGCGCCATCTCGGGCCGCTCCTGCGAGGGCCGATATTGCTCGAAGCGAGGGGGCGGCGCGGGCGGCTTCCTGTCTGTCATCTCGATCTCGGCTTCGTGCGCGGCGGACGCCTGCGGCAGCCCCGCACCTGGAATCACAATGGGCTTCTTAGAGTGAGATTGTGTCGATGCCGAGCAAGCATAGCACGGCCCGGGCCCTGAGCTTTTTGCCGTTCACTGGTGCGATTCCCCGGATCGCCCGCAGCATCGGGCGCGGCGGCTCAAGTTGATCATCGCACACATCAATTCAGCGTCTTGGCGCTGCTACGCGTGAGATGTGGGCAGCCACATTTGGGCCAGGGTTCGGACACCCGAATCAGTGACGCCTCGAGGCATGCGTGGTTCTCCCATCGTGCACTCGAGCCGCCGGTCAGTGGCGTTCGCGCTGGCCGGCGCTCTTGCCTCAATCACCATCTCCTTGCTTGCCGGCGGCCCGTCGCTGAGCGCCGAGACGCTCGCCGGCCGCGCAACCGTCATCGACGGCGACACCATCGACATCGGCGGGACGCACGTGCGCCTGGAAGGGATCGATGCCCCGGAGGCGAGCCAGACGTGTGCCCGAAAGTGGATCGGCTCGTGGAGCTGCGGCACCGCTGCGACCAAGGCGCTCGCGCGCCTCATCGCCGGCCGAAAGGTCGACTGCGAAGCTCAAGGCCACGACAAGTACGGGCGCACGCTCGGCATCTGCTTCGTCGACGGTCGCGACATCAACGCCGAGCTCGTCCGCTCTGGGCTCGCATGGGCCTTCGTGAAGTACTCGACGAGCTACGTCGAGGCCGAGGGCGAAGCACGGGCGCTCAAGATCGGGATCTGGCAGGCGGAGACGGAGCCGGCCTGGGTCTATCGCGAGAAGCGCTGGCAGAGCGCGGAGACCGGCGCGCCAAACGGCTGCGCCATCAAAGGTAATGTCACCGCGAAGGGCAACATCTACCACATGCCGTGGAGCCCCTGGTACGGCAAGGTCAGGATCGAGGCGGCCAAGGGCGAGCGGTGGTTCTGCTCGGAGGCCGAGGCCCGGCAAGCCGGATGGCGCCCGGCGATCGTTCACTAGCTGGACGCGCAGAGACAATCTAAATCCAAATGATCCATGCTACCGGAGACCTATCCTTCCAATCGGGCATGGAGAAATAGGTTATGTCAGATGAAGCAATTGCTTTCCGGTCAGGAATTCTGACTGCGCTTGCCGCTGCCGCTGTGCTCTATTTTTCCCTGCACTTTGCGCCCCATGATTGGAAGGATGCGGTATCATTCATCGTGCCGCCAGCCGTAGTAATATTTTGCTCGGTGTGGATTGCTAGGCTTACGGGTGCGGAAATCTACTATGTACTGGAACCCCGTGGGCCGGGGGAGACGAGCCTTCGTCAGATCGTAACCGAACGTAGCCTCCGTGCCGAATTGGCTGAGCTACAAGCGGCCATAGTCAGACTGGAGGATAAATTGTCGTAGTTCCCCACGCTGTCTAGCTTCAGCGTTGACTTCCGGCCCCGCCGGGGAGAAATTCCCGAGCGAAGCATGCGCCGATCTTGGTGCATGGAGGGATCGGCGCCCATGGCTCATACGCTCTTCACCACAATGATTTCGCGATGCCTGCCGCTTGCAGCGGTGCTCGCCGTGTGCGGCCCCCTCGCGGCGCAGGCGAGCGACAGCTGGCCCGGCATCCGCGCCGAAGTCTACGGCACGCGAACACTTCATGATGGGCGCGGGATCGTGAGCCTCAAGGCCCCGTACCGGCCGGAAGACGTACGCTCGGTGCCGATCGTGGCGGAAGCGCATCTCACGGACGGCCGGACGATCAAGTCGGTCGCCTTCATCGTCGACGAGAACCCGTCGCCGGTGGCGGCCACGTTCCGGCTCGGGGGGCTGCGCGAGCGCGTCGCCATCACCACGAACATCCGCCTCAACCAGCAGTCGGACGTGCACATCGTCGTCGAGGCCTCGGACGGCGCGCTCTACGTGGTGGAGCAGCTCGTCAAGTTCGCGGGCGGACAAGCCTCGTGCTCGGCGCCGCCGATGGGCGATCCGGCCGAGATCGCCGCCAACATGGGCAAGATGGATTTCGCGGCCGTGGGTGAGAAGGCGACGGCCTCGCATGCGCTGCAGCGGGCGCGTTTCGCGCTCAATCATCCGAACCACACCGGCATGGTGCTCGACCAGATCACGCTGCTCTACGTGCCGCTCCTCATGGTCGACCGGATCGAAGCGCGCCAGGGCGATGAGCTCGTGTTCGAGCTGACGGGCTCGATCACGCTCGCGCAGAACCCGCAGGTGGAGTTCGACTACGTGACAAACGGCGCCCCTGAGATGACGGTCACGGCGCGCGATACGAGCGGCGCCACCTGGCAGCGCCAGTTCCCCATCGGCCCGGCGGGCTGAAGCTCATCATACCCACAGGTGCGGCTTCTTCACCTCTCCCGACCATGCGGAGCATGGCTTCGCCATGACGGGGAGAGGCAAAGGGGTGCGGCCTTGCCTCGCCCTAGCCCGGGAAGCTGATCAAGATCTTCATCTTGATGATCTCGGGGTAGAACGTCTCCACGAGCTGGCCACCGACCCAGAGGATGGCGGTCAGCAGGATCAGAGCGGGGATGGCCGCGATCACCGCCTTCAGGAAGAAGAACACGAGGCGCACGAACGGCACGTCGATGCGCGTGACGGTGGCCGCGGGCGGTATGTCGAGGAGCGGGGCGGTGGCGTAGCCATCGTCGCGCGAGACGAAGCGCGGCGGATCGCCGGGGGCGGCCTCGCGCTGGCGGGCGCGGGCCTCGTGCTCGCGCCTCAAGGTTCTTGGCAGGTCGTCCAAATCAGCGTCCGCCGACAGCGGGAAGTTGGTGTCCGTCATGGCTCGATGGCTCTAAGAAAATCGCCAATTGCCTCAAAATCTTGCAGTGCGCCAAACCTGGGCGGCGAATCGTCCCTTGCCTGTCCGCACGTTCTATCCTGCCACGACGGTTATTGCTAACTTGCGCCGCGATTTTGTCGGGGAGGTGTCCTTGAGCGACCTAAAAGGCCTGATACGTACTATTCCGGATTATCCGAAACCCGGGATCATGTTCCGGGACGTCACCACGCTGCTCGGCGATGCACAAGGCTTCAAGGCCGCTATTGCACAGATGGCGGAGCCCTACCGTACGCAGCCGGTGGATGCGGTCGCCGGCATCGAGGCGCGCGGCTTCATTCTCGGCGGCGCCATCGCCGACCGGCTGGGGTGCGGCTTCGTGCCGATCCGCAAGAAGGGCAAGCTGCCGTGGAAAACCATCGGGCAGGAGTACACGCTCGAATACGGCGTCGACGTGATCGAGATGCATGAGGACGCGATCAAAAAAGGCGAGCGCATCCTGATTGTCGACGACCTGATCGCCACCGGCGGCACCGCGGAGGCGGCGGCGAAGCTCGTGCAGCGCTCGGGCGGCACGATCGTCGGCGCGACGTTCATCATCGATCTTCCGGACCTCGGCGGGGTGGCTTTGCTCAAGAGGCACGGGATTGCGTGTCACGCGCTGGTCGCCTTCGAGGGGCATTGAATGACGACGGGCGGCGAGCCAGGGCTCTCGGCTGAGGAGATGCGGCTCGCGCTCGCACGGATCGCGGGCTGGCGCGTCGATCCGGAGGCTCCCGTCGCCTGCCCGCGGTGCGGCCGCGACGGCCTCGCGATCATCGACCGCTCGGCGCGGCCATATGCGGAGTGGTATGCGCTCTCGTGCGCGGCGTGCGGGCTGGACGCGACGATCAACGTGCCGATGGCCGCGCCGCCACCGCCCAGCCTGGATTAGCGATATGAATATGCGCGCCCCAATTGTTCGTGAGATGGAGCAACTTTCTTCCCCTCCCCCGGGCGGGGAGGGGCTAGGGGTGGGGGGAAGCCCCACGTCTGTCGTTCTGCGATCCCCCCCACCCTCGCCCTCCCCCGCGTCATGTCGAAGACATGCCTCCGGCAAGATGGGGGAGGGAAGAAGTATGATGGGGCGGGCATCGGCATGAACATTAACGGCAAGCACTACCGGACGATCTGGCTCGCCGAGGATGGCTGGTCGGTCGAGATCATCGACCAGACCAAGCTGCCGCACGAATTCAGGATCGCGCCGCTGAAGTCGGTCGAGGAGGTTGCGCAGGCAATCTTCACGATGCAGGTGCGCGGCGCGCCGCTGATCGGCGCCACCGCCGCCTATGGGGTGGCGATCGCGCTGCGCCAGGATGCCTCGGACGAAGCGCTCGATGCCGCGATCGATCTCCTCGCCAAGCAGCGGCCGACGGCGATCAATCTCCGATGGGCGCTGGACGAGATGCGCCATGCTGTGCAGAACCTGCCGCGCGACATGCGCGTCGCCGCGGCCTACAACCGCGCCGCCGAGATCGCGGACGAGGACGTCGAGACCTGCCGCATGATCGGCGTCAACGGGGTGAAGCTGATCCGCGAGATCGCAGCAAGAAAGAATCCGGGCGAGCGCGTCAACGTGCTGACGCACTGCAACGCCGGATGGCTCGCCTGCGTCGACTGGGGCACGGCGACCTCGCCCATCTACCAGGCGCACGATGCCGGCATCGCGCTCCACGTCTGGGTCGACGAGACGCGCCCGCGCAATCAGGGTGCGGCGCTGACCGCCTATGAGCTCGGCTCGCACGGCGTGCCGCACACGATCGTGGTCGACAACGCCGGCGGACATCTGATGCAGCAAGGCTACGTGGATCTCTGCATCGTCGGCACGGATCGCGTCACGGCCGCGGGCGACGTGGCGAACAAGATCGGCACCTACCTCAAGGCGCTCGCGGCGAAGGACAACGGCGTGCCGTTCTACGTCGCGCTGCCCTTCTCGACGATCGACTGGACGATCGAAGACGGGCGTACGATCCCGATCGAGGAGCGGTCGGCGGATGAGGTGCTGAAAATTCCGGGGCGGCTCGCCGACGGCACGGTGGTGACCGTCGAGATCGCAGCACCCGGCTCGCCCGCGGGCAATCCTGCCTTCGACGTTACGCCAGCGCGCCTCGTCACCGGCTTCATAACCGAGCGCGGCATTGCGCCGGCCTCGCGCGACGGGCTGCTCAAGCTTTATCCGGAGAAGGGGTAGTTCTCAGGAATCCGGTGCCTACGTTAAGGGTCTCGCCCCGCCACAGCAGCGCAGCAGGAGGCCCGCGAATGTCCCGATCGTTTGACCGGCAACGGCTCCCGAAGATTTGCGCACGCACGGCGCTCGCGCTGATCGCTCTCGTCCTCCCATCGCTCGCGCATGCCGACGAGGCGCGCTATTTCGACGTGCCGAAGGGCGACCGCCCGCATGACGTGGCACCGGGCCCCGACGGCACGGTGTGGTACACGGGCCAGGGCGCCGGCGTGCTCGGGCGGCTCGATCCCAGCAACGGACAGGTCGAGCGCATCCCGCTCGGCGAAGGCTCGAAGCCCCATGGCGTGATCGTTGGGCCCGACGGGGCGGCCTGGGTGACCGACAGCGGCCTCAATGCAATTGTCCGCGTCGATCCCGGCACCAAGGAAGTGAAGAGTTGGCCGCTGCCCAAGGAGCGCGCGGACGCAAACCTCAATACGGCAGCCTTTGACGGCGCCGGGCGCATCTGGTTCACGGGCCAGAACGGCATCTACGGGCGGCTCGATCCCAACACGGGCGACATGGCCGTGTGGGCCGCGCCGCGCGGGCGCGGGCCGTACGGCATAACGGGAACGCCATCGGGGCAGATCTGGTTCGTCTCGCTCGCGGGCAGCTATCTCGCGCGGCCCTATCTCGAGAGCGGAGAGCTCGACGTCATCGATCCGCCGAAGAAAGGCAGCGGGCCGCGGCGCGTGTGGTCGGATTCGCAGGGGCGACTCTGGGTGAGCGAGTGGAACGCCGGCACGCTCAGCGTCTACGATCCCAAGCAGCGCCAATGGAAAAGCTGGCCCCTGCCCGGCGAGATCCCGCGCGCCTATTCGGTCTATGTCGACGACCGCGACAAGGTGTGGGTCACGGATTTTCCGGCGAACGCGATCCTGCGCTTCGACCCGAAAACCGAGACCTTCGAGAGCTTCCCGAGTGACCGCGAGAACGCCAACGTGCGCCAGATGCTGGGCCGGCCGGGCGAGGCATGGGGCGCCGAATCGGGCACAGACCGGCTCGTCGTCATACGCACGGCGAAGGCCGAGAACTGACGATCCCCCTTTGACAGCGAGATCCTAGCCGGCGCGTTCACCTTATTGGCAAGTTAAGGGCTCGGCACCTTGGCCCCCACCAAAGGCCTCGCCCTTTGGAAACCCATTTGCCCTATGCTCGGCCCGATCCCGAGGTCGAGCATGAAAGCAAAAGGCAAAAAGGCTGAAGCGGCAGCGCGACGCGCAGTCATCAGGACCGCGCGCGCCATGAGCGAGCAGGGCCTGTCGCCGGGGCGCTCGGGCAACGTGTCATGCCGCTGGAAGGACGGCATGCTGATCACGCCGACGGGCATGTCCTACGACGAGATCAGGGCGCGCGATATCGTGTTCGTTGCCGGCAACGGCAGGGTGCCGAAGAAGCAGAGAAAGCCATCCTCCGAGTGGCGCTTTCACCTCTCTGCCTACCAGGCGCGCCCCGACATGGGGGCCGTGGTGCACACGCACTCGATGCATGCCACCGTGCTCGCCTGCGCGGGCAAGAGCATTCCCGCCTTCCACTACATGGTCGCGGTCGCGGGCGGGAAGGACATTCCGATCGTTCCCTACGCGACGTTCGGCACCAACGAGCTTGCGACGTACGTCGCGGGCGCCCTCACCGACCGCAATGCGTGCCTGATGGCGAACCATGGCCAGATCGCGCTCGGCGAGACGCTTTCCGTGGCGCTCGAGCTCGCGGCTGAGGTCGAGGTGCTCGCCGAGCAGTACTGCAAGGTGCTCGCGCTCGGGTCGGCGCATCTTCTCAGCGACGCCGAGATGGCGGTCGTGCTCGAGCGCTTCAAGGGCTACGGGCAGAAGGCGCAACGCTCATAGCATGGCCAACACTCAACCCTCCCCTTGACGGGGAGGGCGGCGCGGTATGCCGCGCCGGGTGGGGTGACGACGAACAACCATCCTTGGCTTCTTGGCATTCCCCTACCCCATGCCCCTCCCCGCAAGGGGGAGGGGAAGTGCCGTTGCGCGCCGGGCAGCATTTTCAGCTACCGGAACCAGCGGAAGGGGAGCCACGGATTGTCGAAGCCCACGGGGATGCGGGCGGCGATGAAGCGGCCCGTGTCGAGGCGCCTCAGCAGAAGCCAGCCGGCCAGAAATCCGCCGATGTGCGCCCACCAGGCGATGCCGCCGCCCTGGGTCGGGAGGAAGAGCGACGACGTCCCCTGCAGCACCTGCATCAGGAACCAGAGGCCCGCAAAAACCAGCGCCGGCACGTAGAAGAAGAGCGGAATGAAGACGAGCAGCACGAGGACGCGGATCAAGGCGTGGGGAAATGAGATCGCGTAGGCGGCAATCACGCCGGCGATGGCGCCGGACGCGCCGAGCGCCGGGACTGTCGAGGACAGATTGAAGACCGCGTGCGCGAGGCTCGCGATCACACCGGCTCCAAGGTAGAGCGCAAGGAAGCGGGCGCTGCCGAGCCGCTCCTCGAGCGCGGGGCCGAAGATGTAGAGGGTCCACATGTTGAGGATGATGTGCAGGAAGCCGCCGTGCAGAAAGGTGTTGGTGAGGAACGGCGTCACGTCGAAGGGGCTCAAGCCCACCTCTGTGCCCCACGAGGGGAAGAAGTAGCGCGCCGGTATCAGCGCGTATTTGGCAAGAAAGATCTCCTCCGCCGGCCCAGTCAGGCCCGCCTGGTAGACGAAGATCGCAACGTTGATCGCGATCAGCCCACAAACGGCGGCGGCGAAGCGCGTCGAGGCGATGTTGTCGCCCAAGGGGAACATGGGGCGGAGCGGCTCCTCTCAAGAAATCGCAGCCGGCCGCCAAGCGCGGCGCAGCACCCCTAAACGTGGGTGCTCAGGCGCGGTTCCGCAGGGGGCCTGAAGAGATTTGGCACCTAGCAGTTCAAGAAGTATGCCCTGTCGGGTGCAGTCAGGCTGCCCGGATATGACATCGACAGGTGCAACAACATGCGAACGACATGTGCGAAGACTCTTGTACATGCACCGAGAAGAATCGTGTGGATGCACTGCATAGCAAACGGAGACAACGATGCGTTCCCAGCGTCGAATGGAAGCGCTCAAGCTATATGCCGAATTGATGGAAGAGGTGAAGCTGCGGCTTACTGCCATCGAAATGGCAACCATGGGACGCACAAATCTCGGCAGCCCCTTTGTGCGCGAGTTCTGCTATCTGCAGCTCCGCATGATTTGCGAATTGATCGCCTTAGGATGCTTGACTGCGCATGGGGATATTCAGGCTACACAGTCCAGTAAGTTGCGCAAAGAATATTCCGCGGACAGGATAATTGCAAAGCTAGACGAGCTGAATCCGGAATTTTATCCGCGTCCGGTGACAGAAAGTGCGCCTACGCCGCCTCTGCGTGCACACTTTATTCCTCGCTTGGAAGGTTTCCTTACTAAGGCTGAGTTACCCGTTCTGGTTGGAAAGTGCGGCGATGTTCTGCACCGCGGCAGTATAAAGAAACTTCTATCGGGTAACATGCCGATCGAAACTAAATTCACGGACGTAGCCAAGTGGGCCGATAAGATCATTGCACTTCTAAATATCCACTACTTCAGGGTTTTTGATGGTGATGAAGTCTACTTGTGCACCATGAAATCTGCTGAGGACGAGCGTGTTCACGTCATCATTGCGCAACCCAAAAAAGAGGCTGAGCAGACTTCGCAGGATTCATAGCCGGAAGTCTCGCTGTCCTGAGGCCGCCAAGCGCGGCGCAGCACCCCTAAACGTGGGTGCTCAGGCGCGGTTCCGCAGGGGGCCCGCCGCTCATTCCTCAAGCGGCCGCGACTTGTGCGGAATGCGAGAAATCGAACAGCGTCGCGACGTTGAGGACCGGCACCAGCAGGTTGCCGACGCGATAGAGGTCGGTCATGAGGCGGCGGCGGGCGGGATCGAAGTGGTTCGGCACGGGCACGCGCATCGAGGCATCGAGCGAGATCACGTCGCCCACCTCGTCCACCATGAGCGCGAAGTTCTCGCCCTTGTGGTCGATGACGATCGCGAGCGCATTCTGCAGGTTCTCGGCCGGGAGACCGAGGCGGCGGCGCAGGCTGACGGCGGTGACTACGCGGCCGCGCAGGTTGGCGAGCCCGACGATGTCGGGCGGGCCCATCGGAATCGGCGTCACGGAGGTGATGCGGAAGATGGTCTGGGCGTGGAGCACGGAGAGCCCGAAGCACTCGCCGCCGGCGAAGACGGTGAAATAGCTCTCGTCGCCCGCGCTTGGAACGGCGGGGCTGTGGCCCTTGGCGCGGAGTTCGGCATCAGAAGACGCTTCGGGCGCGGGGGGCGGCGCATTGGGCTTCGCGGCGGCTGTAGCTGTCATTTGGGGTGCCTCGACCTCGGGTGCGTCTAGCTCTTCGGCGTCCGCCAGCGGAGGTTCGGGCGAGGACGGCGGCGGCGCGACCTCGGGTTGTGCAGCAACGGGAGCCGCCGTTTGCGGCGGCAGCGCTTGAGCCTCGGCATCGGCCGGATCGCCGGTCGCGCCTTCCGAGATGTTCAGGATGCGCTCGACCATCTCCTGGGGCGTCTCGACCACCTCGCCGCGGCCGTTGTTGACCAGATCGGCGGCGCGGTTCAGTGCGCTCCGCATGGCGCGGGCCGAGTTCTCGCAGAACTCGGAGACCTGCTCGGGGTCGATCTCGCCCGAGGGCGAGCGGTGATTGGCGATCACCTGCACGGAGGCCAGCGCGATCGCGTTGACGCCCTTGATGATGGTCTCGAACTCATTGCGGAAGTCGGCGTCGAGGGCGTCATAGATGGCGATCGCCTGGGCAGAGCCCGGGAGCAGCGACTTCTGGAAGTATTCGCGGTAGGTGACCGGCGTCCAGGCGATCAGCTCATCCAGCATCTCGGGGAGCAGGATCGGGAGGTTCTCAATGAGCAGGAACACCTCATTGAAGTGGTTCAAATAGTCGTTCGCTATCCCTGAGCGCGGGTTGACGAGACAGGCGGCGCGCTCCTCTAGGCCTTCCTGGCCCTCGCCGTCCGCCCGAACCTCGCCACCGGACTGGTCGGCGTTTTCCTTATCAAGCGTCATCGACGGGGCTCGGCTCCGGAGGAGGTCTCATCGTTTTTCAGCGCGGGAATCGCCATGCGCATGATTGACCTGACATGGCTAAGAAGCAGTGAACTATTCGTATACTTCGCTCGCAAAGGGCTTTGCCCCGCCCCCTGTTAAGGAACGCTTAAGCGGGAGGCGCGCTTCGCATCAACCTCAGGTCTCGGCGGCAGGAGCGGTGCTGGCCTGGGTGGCGCGCAAGCTTCCGGTCGGGCGCTCCCGCAGGCTAGGATGCCGGCCGTTCGAGCAGAAGGAACAGACAACGATGGCCGGCAGACTGGCAGGCAAGATCGCGCTCATCTCAGGGGGCGCAACGGGAATGGGGGGTGCCTCGTCGCGGCTGTTCGCGGCGGAAGGGGCCAGGGTCGGCGTCGTCGACCGCAACGAGGAGGCGGGCCGCGCGGTGGTCGCCGAGATCAAGGCGGCCGGCGGAACGGCCGTGTTCGCCAAGGCGGACGTGGTGGACGAGGCGCAGGTGAATGCGGCGGTGGCTGCGGTCACGGCCGCGCTCGGGCAGCCGAACGTGCTCTTCAATCATGCCGGCTCGATCATCATCAAGCCGTTCCTCGAGACGACGCTCCGCGACTGGCACTGGCTCATGGACGTCAACGTGACGAGCATGTTCCTCATGACGAAAGCGGTGCTGCCCGGCATGCTCAAGGCCGGCGGCGGCTCGATCGTGTGCACATCGTCGATCTCGGCCATTGCCGCGACCCCGCGCGAGGTCGTCTACAACACGTCGAAGGGCGCCTGCCACATGTTCGCGCGCTCGATCGCGGTCGAGTTCCGCGACCAGGGCATCCGCTGCAACGCCGTGTGCCCGGGCTTCGTGCGCACGCCGCACGGTTTGCGCGAGGTCGACGAGCTCAACAAGCTTGGCGTCGACATGTCGGACGCGGCGCTCGCCGTGCAGCAGGGGCGCATCTGCGAGCCCGAGGAGGTGGCGCGCGCGGCGCTGTTCCTCGCTTCCGACGAAGCCAGCTTTGTCAACGGCGCGCACCTCTTCGTCGACAACTGCTTCACCGCGGTGTGAGGCGGACCCATCCTGCGCTGTAGAGAGGATTGAGAGGGGTCAGCGGCGGCGCGCCCACCCTCCACCGTCATCCCGGCGTCATGGCGAAGCCATGCTCCGCATGGACGGCCGGGACCCACGCAAGTTTCAGCAAGTGCTCGGGTGCGATGAACTGAAAAGGGCTCGGCAATCTCTTCGCCCACTACGCCCGATGTGCCTGTGGAGACTGGCGTGGGTCCCGATCTTCATCGGGATGACGTTGGTGGGGAGGCGAGCCGTTGCGACTCTAAAAGAACGCCTTGAGACGGACGGGATCGAGGGCTGAGACGCGGCGGCCGCGCTTGCCGACGATGGTGTCGGCGGCGAGCATGGCGTTCAGCACACTCTCCTCCACGGCCTCGACGGCGCCCATGAAGAGTGCGTCGAGGTCGTCGTTCGAAAGCGCTGAGAACGCGAGGCGCGGCGGCTCGGGCAGCGGGCCGGGATCGTTCGCGGTCGAGAAGGCGAGAAAGATGTCGCCCGAGTTGTTGCCGGAAGGCGTGCCGCCGCGGCCGATGCCGATCGCGGCACGCTTGGCTAGGCGCTCGAGCTGGGTCGGGATCAGCGGCGCATCGGTCGCAAGGATGACGATGATCGAGCCCTTCTCGCGGCTCCAGGGCGCATTCTCAGTCAGGTGCTTGCCGACGGGGACGCCGCAGACGGTGAGCCAAGGCCTGATCCCATGGTTCGCCTGCACGAGGGCTGCGATCGTGAACGTGCCGCTCCTGGTCGTGAAGCGGCGCGAGGACGTGCCAGTGCCGCCCTTGAACTCATAACAGATCATCCCCGTGCCGCCGCCCACGGAGCCTTCGGCGACCGGACCGCTTTTCGCCGAGCGAAGGGCGTCGAGCACATGCGCCTCGGTGACGTGGAGGCCGGCAATGTCGTTCAGGTAGCCGTCGTAGGTCTCGGCGGCGACGGGCAGGACCCAGAGGTCGTCATCGAGGCGGTCCGGGAAGCGCTCGATCATCCAGCGCACCGTCGCCTGGTGCGCGGTGCCGATCGAGAACGTATTGGTGATGGTGACCGGCCCCGTGAACCAGCCTGCCTCGCGCACCCAGTGCACGCCCGTCATCTCGCCGTTGCCGTTCATGGAAAAAGCGCCGGCCCAGACGGGATTGAGGAGCGCGGCGGGAGCGCGCGGCAGGATCGCGGTGACGCCGGTGCAAATGGATCGTGCGGGATCGATGAGCGTCGTCATGCCGACGCTCAAGCCCGCGATGTCGGTGATGGCGTTGAGCGGCCCAGCCTCGCCCGGGAGCGGGAGCCCGAGGCCGCGGGCGCGCGGGCGGCCGGAGGAGGAGTGTGTGACGGGGGTCGGTGGCTGTGGCAACGCTGGCTCTCCTGCTGCAATCGCGGACAGGAGTCTTTGCCCGAGGCAGACTGACGTTTCAATGCGTCCAGATATTGTTGGACAGCCAATCTCACGACAAGCTGCTTATAGACCCTGACCTGCGGGGGTTGGGAATGGGGCTCGTGGGTCACTGCCTGATGCTCATGTGCTCACACGAAGGGAATCGGCTCGCTTCTTCGCTCCTTGGTCTTGATGTCGAGATACGCGACCCGAGCTTCATTCCGGGGAATATTTAGAAATCTAACAGCGCAGGCTAGCTGTCTTGGCTTATTGCTCATGAGGAACCGCATCTTCTTGCGGAATTTTTCCGCCTCTTCGTAGAGACCTTCAGCCTTGAGTGAATCCTCCATCAGCTTGCGAACGTTGTCATCGGTGACGAGGTCATAGTCTAGCCAGCCCAGCAAGCAATCCTTTCGTCGGATAAAATGATTGCCGATTAGGTTTGGCCACGGATAGAGCGCCCAAACGTGGGCGTTAGTTGCGTTCCAGTACGGATAGGGATCAAAACCGTAATCTGTTTCTCTCGGCACTATGACCATGTGCTCAATAGCGTTCTCGATCGATGATGTTATGTACCAATTTCCATCCGAGTTATCAGTGGGAAGCGGCATCATCTGAGGTATACCTTCGACCCAGTAACGATGGGCATGTAAGAGTTCGTGAAGGATATCACGCGGATCGATATGCTGCGGATCAGGAAGATAGATGCATGCCCCGTCGTGCGAGACCTCAATACGAGCGGCCAAAGGGTTCGGGTCCGTCTCGGACACCGGATTCGGGTCTTCCTTGACGGCAAGGTCTTGCCCGGCGAACGCTTCTATTTCGTCCGCTAATTCGAGGACTTTCTTGGGAAGCGCAGCGCGTACCTTTTCCCGAAGTTCAGACATCGACTTCTCCCGAACACTTGGCAGAATGGAGTCGGCTGGACGCTTAGGTGGCGCTGTCTACACTCGCGAGCTTCCAAGCCTAGTCCTTCTTCGGTGGCTCCCGCGTGCGAACCACGTTATTCAATTCCTTATCGATCTTTCTCATGCTGTGGATAACCTTGAATAAGAGCAAGAAACTTACAACCGCAATCATCCAGCTGACGAATGTGGAATAAAAGGTGAGCCAACTCGTCTCCTCTTTGGTCTCTGGCTCCCAGCTAATGGGCTTCGGTGCGACTTCCAATGCCGTGCGATCCCTCGACGCAATGTCCATAAAAGCCTGATACGGACCGGGTGTGCCCAAGGTCAATTTGACATCGAAACTATTTCCAGCCTGCAAAGGGCCAAACGTTACGATCGTATGCGAGGTTGTCTTTGAGACGTCGTATGGTCGCAAAGACAGAATGTCCTTTACCTCCACACGAAAGACTGTGAACTTTACGTAGTCCTCTGTGATGGCGCCGTTATTTTCTACTGTGAATATGACATCGCAACCGTTGCCATCGCAGGGCGACGGACGAGCGGAGTAATGCAGCGTATCGGTTCGGAGAAAATTCGCCTGCCTGAGAGGAAGGTACACTCCCATGATAGTGGCTGCGATCCCAATAAGAGTCGCTAGTAGACCGCCAATCAACTTCAGCCAACTAGGCATCGCATCACCACTTAAGGAAAACCCCGCCGAAGCGGGGTTATCTTGCGAGCCGATCTGAGACCGTCCCCGTCCAGTGCCAACGGTTTTGGCAGCCTCAGGTGCGCCACTAGCACGGCTCATAGGGAGCCAGAGGGGCAAGATCACTGATGCCAGGACACAGTGCCTATGCGAGTCGCTCAGAGCGATCAAGGTCCGCCATCCCGCCTCTGCAGCATCGCGTGGAGTGCCCGAGCCGTGCGCTCGATCTCACGCCAGCGTCCGTGCGGCATCTCGGTCGCGACGACCTTCAGCGCGGCGGGAAGCGTCATGGGGTGCTTCAAACCAAGCCGAACGACGAGGCGCACGGCCTCCGCGTCGTGGTCGACGGGCACGTCGAGTGCCGGCGGCATGCCTGCAATGAGGCCGCGCAGCGCAGCACGCTCGGATTTGTCGGTCAATCCCGCTCCCTCCGTTGTCGTCCCTGCACCTGAAACCTGTGAGGCGGCGCGGGGTTCCGCAAGGGGCCGGGTCCAACTCGCCGCAGGCGCCCAAGGACGCGCGCAAGCGTCGAGCGTTCAATGCAGCGCAATCGGAAGCGAAGGATCACTGGTTCACCGAGCCGTAGCTCGCGGATGAATGCCCGCCTTCGCCCTTCGGGCTCCGGCGCGGCAGCCTTCGCTACGCTTCGCGAGCGAAGGATCACTGGTTCACCGAGCCGCAGCTCGCGGATGAATGCCCGCCTTCGCCCTTCGGGCTTCGGCGCGGCAGCCTTCGCTACGTTTCGCGAGCGAAGGATCACTGGTTCACCGAGCCGCAGCTCGCGGATGAATGCCCGCCTTCGCCCTTCGGGCTTCGGCGCGACAGCCTTCGCTACGCTTCGCGAGCGAAGGCTGGTGGAGCCAACCGGGATCGAACCGGTGACCTCTTGCATGCCATGCAAGCGCTCTCCCAGCTGAGCTATGGCCCCGACCTTGGGAAACGGGAAGAGGCGCAAACTAATGCGCGCCCTCCCGGAAAAGTGGCTGATTAGGCCCAACGGGGCCAAACATCAAGCGCGAAGTTCGCTCATCAAGTGGTGGCTACGAGGCCGCCGATCCCTTCATCCCCGGATCAAGTCCGGGGCAGGCTCTTCGACAGGCTCAGGATGAAGGCGACAAGCTCAGAACGAAGGGCTCGCGGCCGGAACAAGCGTGCAGCAAGCCTCATGGTGAGCTTGTCGAACCATGAGGCCATTGATCCTGCCGGGTTGGTTTGAGTGCTCGGAGCGCCTCAGCGCTCCTCCTCGCCCTCGGCGACAGGGCCGCCGATGATGTTGGTCACGTCGCCACCTTCCTCCTCCTCGACGGGAAGGAAGGTCTCGTCCTCCTCGGCGGCGATCTCCTCGCCGCCGTCCTCGATATCGGGCAGCGCCTCCTCGACCTCGGCCTCGGTGGCGGCGTCGGGGGTATCAACCACCTTCTCGGGCACGAACTCGGCCTTGCGTGCCTTGCGCGCGGCCTTCTCCTCGGCGGCGACGGCCGCGAGGATGAGCGGCGAGGAGGCCAGCTCGTACACCGAGCCGCAGACCGGGCAGACGATCGGATTGCGGTTCAGATCATAGAAACGGGCGCCGCACTCGCTGCTCTGGCACGTGCGCTTCATCCCGCGCGCTTGCTTGGTCGCCATGGCTTTCACTCTGGTTGAAATTGGAAAGATGCGGTCTGCCACATGGCGGGGGCGCTGTCAAAACGAAATCCCGTTCACGCTCATGTTGTGCGATGGGGGCCCTGCAAAAGGGGCGGCGCGGCGTTGACAGGCTCCCGATCCGGAGGCTCTATGCGCCGCAACAGCGAAACCGGCCGGCCCCGCGACTTCTCCTGAGGCTCACTTCGGCCGTCAAGGCGGGCTCGTCCTCGTGACACATGTCCTCGTGACACACGGCTCCTCGTGACACACGGCAAACCATCACCGATCACTGCGCACAAGGCCGGCCCGCTCAAGGGGCGGCTCCGCGTGCCGGGCGACAAGTCGATCTCGCACCGGGCACTGATGCTCGGCGCGCTCGCCACGGGGCGGACGCGCATCCGCGGGCTGCTCGAGGCCGAGGACGTGATCAATACGGCCAAGGCCGTGACCCTCCTCGGCGCACCGGCCGCGAAGACGGGCGACGTGTGGGAGGTGCTCGGGCGCGGGGTGGGCGGGCTGAGTGCGCCCCGCGGGCCAATCGATTTCGGCAATTCGGGCACGGGCGCGCGGCTCATGATGGGGGTGATTGCCGGGCACGACATGGCCGTGCGCATGACGGGCGACGCCTCGCTCCAGCGGCGGCCCATGGGCCGCGTGTTCAAGCCCCTATTGCAGATGGGTCTCGAGGTCGAAGGCAGCGGCGACATGCTGCCGCTCACGCTGCGGGGCACGTCGGGACTGATCCCGATCACATATGAGTTGCCTGTGCCGTCGGCGCAAGTGAAGAGCGCGGTGCTGCTTGCGGGGCTCATGGCGGCGGGAGAGACGAGCGTCATCGAGCGCGAGGCGACGCGCGATCATACGGAGCGGATGCTGCGCTTCTTCGGGGCGGACGTGCGCAGCGTCGAAGAGGGCGGCAAGTCGCGCATCACGGTGCTCGGCGACGCGGAGCTCGAGGGGCGCGACGTGACGGTGCCGGGTGATCCCTCCTCGGCGGCGTTTCTCGCCGCGGCGGCGCTCATCGTTCCGGGCTCCGAGATCACAATCGAGGGCGTGCTCGTCAACCCGACGCGCATCGGCTTCTACGAGACCGTGCAAGAGATGGGCGGCGACGTTGCCTTTCTCAACACGCGTGAGGAAGGTGGCGAGCCGGTTGCGGATCTCGTCGTGCGCCATTCAGAGCTCAAAGGCGTGCACGTTCCGGCGCATCGCGCGCCGTCGATGATCGACGAGTATCCGGTGCTCGCGGCCGTCGCGGCGTTTGCGCGCGGGGATACGGTGATGGAGGGGCTCGCCGAGCTCAAGGTGAAAGAGAGCGACCGGCTCGCGGCCACGGCGGCGGGGCTCGCCGCCAACGGAGTTGCGGCCGACATCGACGGCGACACGCTCACCGTGCACGGAACGGGGATGGTCAAGGGCGGGGGGACGGTCGTGACGCACCTCGATCACCGCATGGCCATGACATTCCTCACGCTCGGGCTTGCGGCGCGTGAGCCGGTGACTGTCGACGACACGACCATGATCGCGACCAGCTTTCCCGAGTTCCGCGGGCTCATGGAGAGCCTGGGGGCCCGCTATGATTGAACCGAGCCCGTCGAACCCGGCGACGCCATGCGGCTTGGGCACGCCCCCCTCACCCGCGCGTGCCGCTGACGCGGCACACGCGACCTCTCCCAATGGGAGAGGTGGAACGTGGTCCCGGGCAGCGATACGTGAGCAAGAGGCCCGCCTATGATCATCGCCATCGACGGGCCGGCGGCATCAGGGAAAGGCACGCTCGCCAAGCGCGTCGCGGAGCACTACGGCGTCCCGTGCCTCGATACCGGCCTCCTTTACCGAGCCGTTGCGCGGGACGTGGTCAGGGCGGGCTTTCGGCTCGACGACATCTGGGCCGCAGTTGCCGCGGCGCGCGGACTGGACCCCTCAACCCTCGACGACCCGGCGCTGCGCGGAGCGACGGCGGGCGACGCCGCATCGATCGTGGCCAAGATCCCCGAGGTGCGCGCCGCTCTCCTCGACTACCAGCGCGCGTTTGCGAAGCGCAAGCCCGGCGCGGTGCTCGACGGGCGGGATATCGGCACCGTGGTGTGCCCGGACGCGGACGTTAAGATTTATGTCACCGCCAGCCCCGAGGTGCGCGCCAGACGCCGTTTTACTGAGCTCGAGGCGCGTGGCGAGGCGGTCACCTATGAGGCTGTGCTCGCCGTCATCAAGGAGCGCGACGCCCGGGATGCGGGGCGGGCGGATGCCCCAATGGTGCAGGCCCCAGACGCCGTCTTGCTCGACACGACGGACTTGGGTATAGAAGCCGCATTCGACGCCGCCGTCGGATTGATCAAGAGGAAGATCGGCCAATAGGGGCGCATGTATCACATGCGTCTCAATTTCAACTGGCGGGCATTTGCCCATCACGGCGGCGCCGAGATCAAGTTTCACCGACCGGGCTCGGGGGAGGGCGACCGATTGCGCTTGGCGTGATCGGAGCGGACTTCGGCTCAATCACACGCACACCGCCGCGCCGGCTCAACGCCGCGCAGCTCACGCAACGCATTCATGAAGGAACACGAATGAGCACCGCCGCCAGCAAAGAGATGTCGCCGTCGCGCGACGAGTTCGCCGCCCTTCTCGCCGAGAGCCTCGCCAAGGACGACGTGTTCGAGGGCTCCGTCGTCAAGGGCAAGATCGTCGGCATCGAGAAGGACCTCGCTGTCATCGACGTCGGCCTCAAGATGGAGGGCCGCGTTCCGCTCAAGGAATTCACGATGCCGGGCAAGCCCGACCTCAAGGTCGGCGACACGGTGGAGGTGTTCCTCGAGCGCGTCGAGAACGCTCTCGGCGAAGCGGTGCTCTCGCGCGACAAGGCGCGCCGCGAGGAGAGCTGGACGCGGCTCGAGAAGCTGCACGAGAAGAACGAGAAAGTGACGGGCATCATCTTCAACAAGGTCAAGGGCGGGTTCACGGTCGATCTCGACGGGGCGGTCGCCTTCCTGCCGGGCTCGCAGGTCGACATCCGCCCGGTGCGTGACATCGGTCCGCTCATGCATCAGCCGCAGCCTTTCCAGATTTTGAAGATGGACCGCCGGCGCGGCAACATCGTCGTCTCGCGCCGCTCGGTGCTGGAAGAGACGCGGGCCGAGCAGCGCGCCGACATCGTGGCGCGGCTCGCCGAGGGCCAGATCATCGACGGCCTGGTCAAGAACATCACCGACTACGGTGCCTTCATCGACCTCGGCGGCATCGACGGCCTATTGCACGTCACCGACATGGCCTGGCGGCGCGTCAACCACCCGTCCGAGATCCTGAACGTCGGCGACACGGTGAAGGTGCAGATCATCCGCATCAACCCGGAGACGCAGCGCATCAGCCTCGGCATGAAGCAGCTGCAGGCCGACCCGTGGTCGGCGATCGAGGCCAAGTATCCGGTCGGCGCTCGCTTCACGGGCACGGTCACGAACATCGCCGACTACGGCGCCTTCGTCGAGCTCGAGCCCGGCGTCGAGGGCCTGATCCACGTGTCGGAGATGAGCTGGACGAAGAAGAACATCCACCCCGGCAAGATCGTCTCGACCAGCCAGCAGGTCGAGGTGCAGATCCTCGAGGTCGATCCGTCGAAGCGGCGCATCTCGCTTGGCTTGAAGCAGACCCAGGACAATCCCTGGGATTCATTCCTCTCGACCCATCCCAAGGGCTCGAACGTCGAGGGCCCGATCCGCAACATCACGGAGTTCGGTCTTTTCGTCGGCCTCGACGGCGGCGTGGACGGCATGGTCCATCTCTCCGATCTCGACTGGCAGAAGCCCGGCGACGAAGCGATCAAGGACTACAAGAAGGGCGATACGGTCAAAGCCGTGGTGCTCGACGTCGACAGCGCGAAGGAGCGCATCTCGCTCGGCATCAAGCAGCTCGGGGGCGACCCGGCCGATGCGCTCGCCAAGTACAAGAAAGGCGATCAGGTGACCTGCGAGGTCGTGGCCGTGCAGGAGAACGGCATCGAGGTGAAACTCGCCGACACCGACATCACGACCTTCATCAAGCGGTCGGACCTGTCGCGCGACCGCTCGGAGCAGCGGTCCGAGCGCTTCACCGTCGGGCAGAAGGTCGATGCCGCCGTCACGAGCGCGGACAAGGCCGCGCGGCGCATCACGGTCTCGATCAAGGCGCTCGAGATCGCAGAGGAGAAGCAGGCGGTCGCGCAGTATGGTTCGTCGGATTCGGGCGCTTCGCTCGGCGACATCTTCAAGGCCGCGATCAAGAAGCGCGATTCGAACGACGACAAGGACGAGTCGGAAGAGTAACAGCGGGGCCGAGATCGGCGCAGCGGCTCGCTTGGGGGGCGCGCGGGACTTCCGTCTCGCGCGCCGCTTTGCATGAAGGGGGCGGGAACAGCTGGTTGAAGAAGGTTGGCCGATTGCCTAACCTCTGATGGTCACACTTTTTCCTGAACGGCTGCGTCTATTGCGGCCCAAGCCGAGAAGCGAGCGCCCCATGAGTTTCGAGACCGAAGCCGTGCTCGACAGGCGCCGCATGCGCCGGCGCCTCGCGCTTTGGCGCGGCGCCGCCATCGTCGGGCTTGCGCTCGCAATCGGGGCGCTCGCCCTCAAGGGCAGCGATCTGTCGACGATTGCGGGCACGCACCAGATCGCGCGCGTGGCGATCGAGGGCGCGATCACCGACGACCGCGATACGCTCACCATGCTGAAAAAGATCAAGGACGCCAAGCACGTCGAGGGCGTGATCGTGTTCGTCAACAGCCCGGGCGGCACGACGACGGGCGGCGAAAGCCTGTTCACGGCGCTGCGCGAGGTGGCGAAGGACAAGCCCGTCGTAGCGCAATTCGGCACGGTTGCAGCCTCGGCCGGCTATATCGTCGGCCTCGGCACGGACTATATCGTCGCCCGCGGCAACACGATCACGGGCTCGGTCGGCGTGCTCGCCCAGTGGCCGGAGGTGAGCGAGCTCATGGGCAAGCTCGGCATCCGCTTCAACGAGGTCAAGAGCGGCGAGCTCAAGGCGGCTCCCAACCCGTTCGAGCCGGCGACCGAAGGCGCGCGGCGCGTGATGCAAGAGACGATCGACGACGGCTTCCGCTGGTTCATCTCGCTCGTCGAGGACCGGCGCGGGATTGCCGCGAGCAGCGTCGACGGGCTCGTCTCGGGGCGCATCTACTCGGGCCGCCAGGCGCTCGAAAAGAGGCTCGTCGACGAGATCGGCGGGGAAGCAGAGGCGGTGCGCTGGCTCGTGGAAAAGCGCGGGGTGACGAAGGATCTCAAGGTCATCAACTGGAAGCCGGAGCGGGAGGACGCCTGGGGGCTATCGAGCTCGGTATCCGGCTGGGCGGCTGAAGGGCTTGCCGAAGGCGCCGGCCGGATCGCCGGAATAATCCGTAATAACCCTACAATCGGCATGCTCGGTCTTGACGGCCTCGTTTCCGTTTGGCACCCTTCGGAAAACTAAGGAAATACAATTACTTTCTGAGGGACGCCCGTGATCAAGTCCGAGCTCATTCAAAAGATCGCATCCGCCAATCCGCACTTATATCACCGGGATGTGGAGCGGATCGTAAACGTCGTATTCGACGAGATCGTCGATGCGCTAGCGCGCGGCGACCGCGTCGAGCTCAGGGGTTTCGGCGCCTTCACGGTGAAGCACCGCGCGGCGCGCCAAGGCCGCAACCCGCGCACCGGGGCGCCGGTGCCGGTCGCCGAGAAGTTCGTGCCGTTTTTCAAGACCGGCAAGGAGCTGCGCGACCGGCTCAACGACGAAGCCTGAGCTCGGGTCGCGGTCCTGGACCAAGTTGGGAGACGCAGCTCGTGGTGAAACGAATTGTCTGGCTGCTCATCGCCTTTCCGGCCGCCGTCCTCCTCATCACGCTCGCGATCGCGAACCGCCACAGCGTGCGCCTGGTGCTCGATCCGTTTCGCCCGGAGCAGCCGGTGGTCTCGGTGCTGCTTCCCTTCTATGCGTATCTCTTCGGGGCGCTCTTGATCGGCGTGCTGGTCGGCGGCCTTTCCACCTGGATGTCGCAGGGGCATTGGCGACGCTCGGCACGGCGCAACTCGGGCGACGCGAAGCGATGGCGGGCGGAGGCTGAGCGTCTCACGCGCGAGCGCGATGCCGAGGTTGCGGGGCGCGCAAAGGAGCTTCCTGCTCCGGGCCGCCGCGACGCGGCCTGATCGCAGCAAGATTCAGTTCGACATATACCCCTTCATCCTTCGACAGGCTCAGGATGAAGGGTTTCGGGCCATACTCGTTTTCGCCCACAGCCTTGTGGTGAGCCTGTCGAACCATGAGGCGCGAGTGCGATCGATCCGAGCATCATGACGACGAAGGTCAAAATCTGCGGGATCAAGACGGAAGAGGTGCTCGACGCGGCGCTGGAAGCCGGCGCCGACTACGTGGGCCTCGTCTTCTTCGAGAAGAGCCCGCGCCATCTCGATGTCGCGACGGCCAGGGCGCTTGCGCGCCGCGCGCACGAGCGCAGCCGGGCGCAGGTCGTGGCACTACTCGTCGATGCCGACGACGCGCTCGTCGATCGGGTGGCGTCCGAGGTGCGCCCGGACCTGCTCCAGCTTCACGGGTCGGAGACGCCGGAGCGGGCCCGGGAAATCCAGCGGCGCACGCGCATACCGGTCATGAAGGCGATCCCCGTCGCGACCGAGGGCGACGCCGCGGCCGCCGACGCCTACCTCGAGCCGGGCGGGCGCGCCGACCTCGTCCTTTTCGATGCCAGGCCGCCCCAGGACCCGGCGGCGCTGCCCGGCGGCAACGGCCTCACGTTCGACTGGCGCATCCTCGCCGGCGTCAAAGGTCGATATCCCTTTGCGCTCGCGGGCGGGCTTACGGCCGAAAACGTCGCTGATGCGATCCGGCTCACGGGGGCCTCGGTCGTCGACGTCTCGTCGGGGGTCGAGCGGGCACCGGGCGTTAAGGACCCTGAGCTGATCCGCCGCTTCCTTCAGGCCGCAAAGGCGGCTAAGCAGACGGCTGATCCCTAGGACGCTGACCCATGGCCACAAGCACGAAAAAGACGGGCGAAGCCAAGCTCAACACCTTCCGCGGCGGGCCCGACCAGCGCGGGCATTTCGGGCTCTTCGGCGGGCGTTTCGTTGCCGAGACGCTGATGCCGCTCATTCTCGAGCTCGAGGGCGCCTACGAGGCGGCGAAGGCCGACCCCAGCTTCCAGGCCGAGCTCACGGATCTCCTGCTCCACTACGGCGGCCGGCCGAGCCCACTCTATTTTGCCGAGCGTCTTACGCAGCATTTTCGTGAAGTGTCTGCCGCCTCCGGCGGCATTGGCGGCGCCAAGATCTACTTCAAGCGCGACGAGCTCAATCACACCGGCAGCCACAAGATCAACAACTGCCTCGGCCAGATCCAGCTCGCAAGGCGCATGGGAAAAACCCGCATCATCGCCGAGACCGGCGCCGGACAGCATGGCGTCGCGGTGGCGACCGTGTGCGCGCGCTTCGGGCTGCCGTGCGAAATCTACATGGGCGCGACCGACGTCAAGCGCCAGTCGCCCAACGTCGCGCGCATGCACATGCTCGGCGCCAAAGTCAACGCGGTCACCTCGGGCGCCATGACGCTCAAGGACGCCATGAACGAAGCCTTGCGCGACTGGGTGACCAACGTGCGCGACACCTATTACCTCATCGGCACGGCTGCGGGTCCGCATCCCTATCCGGCGATGGTGCGCGACTTCCAGTCGATCATCGGCCAGGAGACGCGCGAGCAGATGATGGAGCGCGAGGGGCGGCTCCCCGACACGCTCGTCGCCTGCATCGGCGGCGGCTCGAACGCCATCGGGCTCTTCCATCCGTTCCTCGACGACGAGAGCGTCAAGATCTACGGCGTGGAAGCCGGCGGTCACGGCCTCGAGGTGCCGAACGGGCATGCGGCGTCGATGAACGGCGGGCGGCCGGGCGTGCTGCACGGCAACCGCACATATCTCCTGCAGGACGACGACGGGCAGATCCTCGAAGGGCACTCGATCTCGGCCGGGCTCGACTATCCGGGCGTCGGGCCCGAGCACTCCTGGCTGAAGGACACGGGCCGCGTCGAGTACGTCTCGATCACTGACCAGGAGGCGCTCGACGCCTTCCAGCTCTGCGCACGCCTCGAAGGCATCATCCCGGCGCTCGAGCCCTCGCACGCCCTCGGCTGGGTGACCAAGCTCGCGCCCAAGCTTGCCAAGGACAATCTGCTCGTCATGAACATGTGCGGGCGCGGCGACAAGGACGTGTTCGCGGTCGCGGGCTATCTCGGGATGAAGATTTGAAGGGAGGAATGGGGCAACGGGCAACAGGCAACAGGCAACAGGGTCTTCAATCGCTACCCGCTGCCTGCTGCCTGCTGCCTGATGCCTTCAAGCAATGACGAAACAATCGCGCATCGATAGGCGCTTCGAAAAGCTCAGGGGTGAGAAGCGGGCGGCGCTGATAACGTTCGTCACCGCGGGCGATCCCGACCTCGAGACGTCGAAGAAGATCCTCTTCGGGCTGCCGGGGGCCGGCGCCGACATCATCGAACTCGGCATGCCGTTCTCGGACCCGATGGCGGATGGCCCCGCGATCCAGGCCTCGTCGCTGCGTGCGCTCAAGGCCGGGCAAAAGATGCGCAAGACCCTCGCGATGGTGCGCGAGTTTCGCGAAACCGACCAGGACACGCCCATCGTGCTCATGGGCTACTACAATCCGATCTACGTCTATCCGAACGAAAAATTCCTCGATGACGCGGCAGCGGCTGGCGTCGACGGGCTGATCGTGGTCGACGTGCCGCCGGAGGCTGACGAGGAGCTCTGCCTGCCGGCTCTCGAGCGCGGACTCTCGTTCATCCGGCTCGCGACGCCGACCACGGACAATAAGCGCCTCCCAGCGGTGCTCGCGAATACGTCGGGCTTTGTCTATTACGTGTCGATTACGGGCATTACCGGGTCCGCCGCGCCCGATGTTAACGATGTTTACACCCAGGTTGGGCGCATCAAGAAGGCCACGGAGCTTCCCGTGGTGGTCGGTTTTGGCGTAAAGACAGGGGAGCAGGCTCGCGCACTTGCACAGGGCGCCGACGGAGTCGTCGTAGGCTCGGCTCTGGTTAATGCCATTCAGCAGAGCCTTGACGAGGCCGGTCAAGCAACTGGCAAAACGGTCCCAGCCGTCCTAAATCTGGTGGAGAATTTGAGCGCGGCGTTACGGCCCAACGGATCTGGGCGATGATCTGCCACTCGCGGCGCCCGGCGGGGCCGGGTGCGAGTGGCGCAAAGCGGCTTAGGTTTCAAACGCAGCGAGGTGGCTTCGGCCAGGTGCTGCACTTGCGTGCCGGCTCATCAAAGGATGAGATCGGCGGTTCGAGGAGACGCGTTTCGAGGAGTTTTGGCGCGTGAACTGGATCAACAACGTCGTCCGCCCCAAGATCCGCAGCTTCCTGACCACGAAGCGCGAGGTGCCGGAGAACCTCTGGGTCAAATGCCCGGAGACCGGGCAGATGGTCTTCTACAAGGATCTCGAGGCGAACCAGTTCGTGGTTCCGGGGTCCAACTACCACATGAAGATGAGCGCCAAGGCCCGCCTCGCCCACCTTTTCGACGGCGCCAGCTTCGAGATCGTGCCGTCTCCGACGGTGGCCCAGGACCCGCTTCGCTTCCGCGACGGGCGCCGCTACACGGACCGCCTCAAGGACGCACGCACGAAGACCGGGCTCGACGATGCCGTGCTCATCGGCGAAGGCGACCTCGACGGCGTGAACGTCGTCGCGGCAGCGCAGGATTTCGAGTTCATGGCCGGATCGCTCGGCATGGCGGCGGGTGAGGCCGTCATCGCGGGCATGCTGCGTGCGGTCGAGCGGAAGTCACCCTTCATCCTGTTCTCGGCCTCGGGCGGCGCGCGCATGCAGGAAGGCATCCTGTCGCTCATGCAGATGCCGCGCACGACGATTGCCGTGCAGCGCTTGAGGCAAGCGAAACTCCCCTACATCGTCGTGCTGACGGACCCCACGACGGGCGGCGTCACGGCCTCCTACGCGATGCTCGGGGACATCCACATCGCAGAGCCCGGCGCTCTCATCTGCTTCGCTGGACCGCGCGTCATCCAACAGACCATCCGCGAGCAGCTCCCCGACGGCTTTCAGCGCTCGGAGTATCTGCTCTCACACGGCATGATCGACATGGTCGTGCACCGCCACAAGCTGCGCGAGACGCTCGCGCGCCTGTGCAGCATTCTTATGCACGAGGGCGAGATCGGGCGCGGCAATGGGCGCAGCCGCAAGGTCAGCGGCGGCAACGGCCGGAACCACGTCAACGGCGGCGGCGGCGGCTCGGACGGCCGGCTGATCGAGGCGGGGGCCCGTGCGACAGGCACGGCCGTCATCACGCCGGAGCCGGTCGACGAGGACGAGCGTTTCGGCGCGCACCAGGGCGATGCGCGGTCGAGGGTCGAGGGGCCGACGACGCGGTCCGGGGGCAAGGACGGCTCGCGCTCCTGAGCTCCGGGTCCTTCCGATTTCCATTCCATAGGATCAAACAGAATTTGACAGCGGCGCTGTTGACGCAAATGCTCGGGACGCGCTTTGTCGTGCCGTGTGGACGATCTCGCCCCAGGGAAGTCGCTAAATGCCGACGAGCGACCAGCTCCTCGCAGAACTGAAGCTCCTGCACCCGAAGCTCATCGACCTGTCGCTCGGGCGCATCGAGCGGCTGCTCGCGAAGCTCGGCGACCCGCACAAGCATCTGCCGCCAGTGATCCACATCGCCGGGACCAACGGCAAGGGCTCGGTCACGGCCTATCTCAAGGCCATGATCGAAGCGGCGGGGCGGCGCGTCCACGTCTACACATCGCCGCATCTCGTCCGCTTCCATGAGCGCATCGAGATCGCCGGCACGGGGCCGCAGGGGCGGGCGGCGCCGATCGGGGAGGCCGAGCTCGTCGACATACTGATGCGAACGCGTGCAGTGAACAGCGGCGACGATATCACGCAATTCGAGATCACGACGGCGGCGGCGTTTCTCGCGTTTGCCGAGCACCCGGCAGACGTGCTCCTGCTCGAGGTCGGGCTCGGCGGCCGACTCGATGCGACGAACGTGGTCGCGGAGCCGGCGCTCACGGTCATCACGCCGGTATCGATGGATCACGCCGAGAAGCTCGGCAGCACGCTCGAGAAGATCGCAGCCGAGAAGGCCGGCATCGTGAAGCCCGGCGTGGCGTGCGTCGTCTCGCAGCAGGAGGAGCGCGTGCTCGACGTCATCCGGCGAGCGGCCCAAGACGCGGGTGCGCCGCTCGTCGTGTGGGGCGAGGACTACGACGCCTACGAGCAGCGCGGACGGCTCATCTTCCAAAAGCATGACCACCTGCTCGACCTGCCGCTGCCCGCCCTTGTCGGTCGCCACCAGATCGTCAACGCGGGGACAGCAGTCGCGGCCGCGCTCGAACTCGACTGCTTCCGGATCGAGGAGCGGGCAATCGAGCGCGGACTCTTGGCCGTGAACTGGCCGGCGCGCATGCAACGCCTCGATACGGGGCCGCTGCCGTCGCTGCTCAAGGCCGGCTCGGAGCTGTGGCTCGACGGCGGCCACAATCCAGCCGCGGGGCAGAACCTCGCGCAGACGCTCGCCGACCTCGAGGAGCGGGCGCCGAAGCCGCTCTATCTCGTGGTCGGCATGATGGGGCTCAAGGACGCGGCGGGCTTCCTGTCGCCGTTCCGCGGGCTTGCCCGCATCTGCGTGACGGTACCGATCCCAGGCGCGCACGAGGCGCCGTTTGCGCCGGACGCGCTCGCTGCCGCGGCGCGGGGCGCCGGTCTCAAAGCCGAAGAAGCCTCAGACGTCGAGGCGGCCTTGAAGCGCATCGAGGCGCTGGAGTCCGGACCCAAGCGCATCGTAATTGCGGGCTCGCTCTATCTCGCGGGGCGCGTGCTCGCGCTTCAGGAAGGCGTCGAGCCGCAGGCGAATTGAACGACTTCTGGCGTCCGTAGTGTCCTTTCTCGAAGACGACGCCGTCCAGTGGTTTGCCGCGAAGCTTCAGTCCCGGTCAGGCGCTCCCAGGGGGAAGTTCGGCCGGAAGTACCGCGCCTCATCCACAGCGCGGGCGAAGGACGGGCGGGCCAGCAACCGCGCACGGTAGGCGCGTAGCACTGGATAAGCCTCCGAAATCCGGTGCGTCCAATCCGCGTAGAACAATGAGGGCGCGGCCGCGCAGTCGGCCATGGTGAAGTCCGCGCCCGCAGCCCAGGTCCTGCCGACGAGCGCTCCTTCGAGCCAGGCGTAGGCGCGCTCCAGCCTTTCTCCGGCGATGACCAGTCCCTCCTCGCGCTTCACCGGGACCCGCCCCAGCGCACTATCGACCGCAATCTGCATCGCCTCCATCACGTGCAGATCGAAGAAGCGGTCGAGGAAGCGGACGTCGAGCGCTTCCAGAGGGTCCGCGGGCAACAGCCGCACCGGCCCGGGATGCTTTAGCTGCAGGTATTCGATGATGATGCTGGTCTCGACGATCTGGCGCCCGCCGTCCACCAGCAGCGGAAACTTGCGCAGCGGCCAGCGCTTGAGCCACTCGGCCACGTGCTCCGGCGTATCCGGCCCGATGCAGCGGAACTCGAAGGGCGTGCGGTTCTCATAGAGAGCGATGAGAACTTTCTGCGTGTAGGAGGAGAATGGATGACCGTAGAGCGCGAGCAACACCGGGGAACCTCCAATTCAGGCCGCCTGCACTCTGCAAGTTGTCACATCGCGAGTTTGCTCAGCAATCGCGAGCGAGCGAATCTCACTCGCCGGCGAGGCTCGCGCGGTGGACGTAGAGAGCCATCAGAAGCCCCATCACCGGAATGGCGACGATGTGGATGTTTAGAAGGAGAGTGCGCATCCATTTGCGGGCCGCGATGTGCCTATTGATGCGCATGATCGAGATGCCGATCATGACGCTGACCGACATATACGTGAACAGGAATATCCGGTCTGACAGCGTCGTCGTGTCGGCGTCGATCTTGGGCAGCGCCAGATAAAGTGCGACCGCGGAGAGGAGCGCCGTGACCTGAATGGTGACGATGGCCTCGAATTGCGTGCGGGGGATAAAGATCGACAGGTAGGCCACGATCAGGATGAACCCCAGCGGCACCACGACACGAAGGAAATAGTCTGTGGTCTGCCGCGCCATCATCCAGACGAAGCTCGCCTTGTAGAAAGGAACCACGCTCTGATCGTGGCTCTTGGCATCGATCGTCGCAACGAAGTCCTCGTCGTAGCCGACATATTGCTCCTTGGGCTCCCAGCCGTCGGCGATTACGTCGCGGTCGCGCAAGGATTGCGGTGGCGGTTGAACGATGAAGGGGGCGTCGCTGCTCTTGGGGCGGATGTCGATCGAGAACCTCTGCATGTCGAAGGGATAGCTTGCTAGCCGCGGCTCGAACATGAAGCGGCCCGACACATGATAGATCTTCATGTCGTCGGGATAGGCGTCGCTCTTGCCGCCCGCGTTCAGGATGCGGCTCGTCACCTGGCGATCATTGGTTTGCGGGTTGAGGAAGGCGTTCGAGAACTCGATCTTGTCGATCGAGGTGTCCTTGCCATCGTCGTGCATGGCGAGATTGAACTCGGCGAAGAAAGACTTCTCGTTGTCGTCGATGCGGAAGGCGCGGAGCAGGTCTATGTCGAGATAGAGCGTATCGACAGGGCGCAGGGCCTCATTCTTCAGACGAACGAACTGCACGGGCGCAAGCTGCGTGCGCCCGCGGCCGTGAGCGAGCTGCACGATGAACGGAACGCGAGCCGCGGCCCGCGTGGTCGGCCTGAAGGACCAGTTGTCGAAGCTGCCCGGAAACGTGCCGCGCCCCGTTTCGTAGGTGGTCTTGAGCTCGTCGAGCACCTGTGCGCGAAGCTTCGCGACGTCGGTCGGCGGAGTGGTTGTGCGGGCCGCGGCGGCGACGAGGCGTACCATGTCGGCAACCTGCGAGCCGTTGCCGATGGCTCTCAAGTTGTCGTCCGAGAGCGGGTCGGGATCAAGCTCGCTGTCGCGTGGCTTGCACTCGCCGGATTTCCACCCGGGCGCTTCCGGGATCCTGCGGCCCTCGAAGATCCACTTCGCGGGGTCGGAGCGCGTGATGCGCTGGCGCAGACGGTCGTTATAGACTTCGGGCAGCCGGTCCCAGGCAATCTGGTAGATGTCGCTTGGATAGGCACCTGAAATCTCGCGAGGCAGGTCATCGATGCGCCCGCCGATAAAGAGCGGCGGCGTGAAACCGGCCGCCATCATCTCCTTCATGATAGCGGGGTTGCGATTGCCGCCGGTGGACAAGAAGACGATGTCCGGGTTCTTCTGCTTGAGGCTCGCGACGGCGGCCGCAATTTCCGCGGGGTCGAGCTTGTCATCCTTGAGGACGAGCCGATGGTCTGCGACGAGGGGTGTGGTCGCGCCCAAGCCGGCCTTGAGCCCTTCCGCGATTAGAATGCTGAAAGTGGCGTCCTTGATGCCGACGAACGCGGGGCGGGTTGCTCCCTTCTGCTTGACGAACTGAATTACAACCGGCATCCGCTCGTCGTCCTGCGAGGCGCGCGTCGTGTAGACGTTCGGGTAGTCGGCAAAGATGCTATTGATCATGATGCTCGACAGGAACGGGATGGCGCTCGCCTTGATGTCGGGGCCCACCTGCTCGAAAACTTTCTTGGCCCGCTCGACATTGCCGAGGCCGATCATCGCCAGCGTCTCGGGGTCGGAGACTGCGGCTCGCACGTTGGCGACAGTGCGCGTCGCATCGCGGGCGTCGTCCAGGAACTCGAGATTGAGCCTGCGTCCGGCGATCCCGCCCTGCTCGTTGATCGTCTCCTGCTCGAGCTTGGCGAGCCGCTTGATCGCGGCGATGTCGCCCGAGTCGTAGCAAACATCGGTGCGCGAGCTGACGAAGATCTTGATGGCAACGGGCGATCTCTGGCCGGCCTCTGCCTCGCTAGCCGCGGCCCCGGATGCGGCGCCGATGGCCATGATGCAGCTCATGAGCGCGAAAAAGGCGACTTCAATCACGGCTTTGATGCCGCGCTTCCCTATCGCAGCGGATCGCTGGCGCGCAATAGCCGGTCCTGTCAAGATCTACTCCCTCAACATACGTCGGCAGCCCCTTTTTCAAGGCTAGCACATCAAATGATGCTCTTGGCATAGAGGTCCGTGCGCCGGTCACGGAAGAAGCCCCAGTCGGCGCGGTAGCTCTCGATCTCGGTCAAATCGAAGGTGTGAACGAGGA